>ERZ1026858.1551-NODE-1551-length-11411-cov-48.754227_pt1 | contig 11411 bp, 9 predicted proteins | sample MGYA00380159_ERZ1026858 | MGnify/ENA primary metagenome ERZ1026858 (study PRJEB33269, sample SAMEA4719795) | human gut metagenome | biome: human-associated habitat; feature: organic feature; material: feces | place: Cameroon | collected 2013-10 ... | reverse complement strand
ATTAACGTTAAAAAATACGCTCAAAGCTTGCTCAATTAGAGTAAAACAGGGCGTGTATGCCTATGAATGAAGCGTGTATTCCTATGAACGAGGTGTGCATGCCTATGAATGAGGTGTTCTTTCAGGGCACAAAAAAAGTCGTGGAATCTTAGAAGGTGAGTCACCTCGGCAACTAAAATTCCAACGACCAGTCTAGTCTAGTCTTCGCAAATTTGTATAATAGTAAATGATAATAATGTCTTATAATAACTAAATAAGGGGGAGGAAGTATTCACAACTTCCTTCCCTCCTCTCTTACAGATATATGATTCTTAACTTTTGTATTTTGCTTACTATTTTTGTACCTTGATACAGCGGACAGAGCCGGTAGCAGTCCAACTGCTAACATTCATTGTGAATATGCTTCCGTTGTAAGTCCAAGACTTTCTAAAGTCTGTATTCGAGAATTCTGTTCTACAGTAGGTGTCCTCGATTTTTCCTTTGTCTACAAGATACATCAACGATAATTCTCTTTGGTTTGGAACTCTCCATTCTTTGTCACCTTCCTCATAGTTGTTGTAACATTTAAATGTACCATTTACTACATGCTCCTGAGTTGGTGTTACTCCTGGCCAGTACCATGTGTTGCCATATTTGTATCTTTCTCCATAATATTTATTATTTGAAATCTTGAACTTTTTGGCAGGTTTATTGAGTGCAGAACGTTCTGTGTGCGCATTCAATTCACCTCGTTCTCCTGATGTGTTCAATGCTTTTTCATCAACATTGTTCAGTGTAACTACAGAACTCTCGTAAGTGTAGTACCTGTTAGGAGTTCGGTTGTATCCCACATCGTTTGATTTCAAATTGCGAAGGCAGCGTACCAATTTTGGAGGATAGGCAGGATTGTTATGATTGGTTGCCAAACCTTCTTCAGAGAAGTAAGTGTTCTGATTATATGTTGAACTATAATACAACATACGACATCCAGGATCATTGCTAGTGCTGAGTGTAGATGTGGCTTTATTGAAGAGTTTAGACTCACCACTCATAATCTCCTCACCAATCCAGATACCAATATACTGAGAAATAGTAGGGGCATACCAGCGGATTTCATCATCACTGATTTTGCCATCTCCATTCAGGTCTCGGTTTCTAGACATACACGCTTTGATCAGAGACTTGTTGGTTTTGAGTTTCTCCCAATCATCTGTCCATGTATTTATGTCCGCAACCATATTGGTACGTCCATTCCATGTATCGGTACCATTAGAAGCAGTCTGGCTTCCTTCGCCTTTGACAGAAAAATCTTTACCCTCCTCATCATTGATAGTCTCACAACCGTAGGCTGTGATACTTCCAGCCTTGCTTCTGTCATAGAAGGTCTGAATGTTATACTGGGTCAAGCCGTATTGAGTTATAGCGTAAACGCTTCTGCCATCATTGCTGGTCTCAACCTCATTAGCTACATAGAAGGCACGCTTATCAACATCATTCACATATTCATTCCATGTGCGATCCTTGTAATAGTTCTCACTGATAAAGCATGTAGCATCTACATAGTATCCCTTTGTACGGTCATATCCCGACCAAATATTGTTTGAAGCATTATCATAGAGATATTTCAAGAATTTGTCTACTGTGTAAAGGTCGGTCTTATATGTGGTGCCAGGATAACTGCATGCAGTACCTCTGCTCGTTTTATCTGGGCTGTATGTACTGCTAGAACCGTCTCTGCTACATTTGATTGCAAACTGAATCCAGCTTGTATCTACATTATTCTTGCTACCTGTTGTTGTAGCGCCCACGTTGATTACGTCAGTATGATCACCCAGGGCATAAACCTGGTAGTAATAGCCTTTACCTGCTTTCTTCAACCCAATAATATCGTTCTGATAGAAGCGCATGACCATATACTCGTAGTGACTGTCGAGTGTCATGTTCTTACCTTTAGCTCCATATTCCAAAACCACGCCTTCTGCACCTGGTTGAGGTTTATCTGCTCCTGATACTTTCTGGGCTTCTACGATGATTTTATCTACACCTGCTACCGTGATGTTGTAGGTGTATTTGCAGTTACGCTCTACATCATAGTTGTTAACATCTGCGGTACAGTCGCCCAAATGAACATAGTAGGTAACATCGGCACTTCTGTTAGTACCACTTTTTGTTTCTTCATACTTACCTTTTAACACTACGTATGTACCATTTGCAGGAGCGTTGGTAAATACCTTCGGAATACTCTGACTGTCATCCTCACGTTCTGCTTGGGTGGTTACGTTTCTTACAGCATCCTGAAGATTTTCTGGCAAATAGACTTCGAAGAACTGAGCATCATTTTCCACATCGTTTGGTCGAACTGGGTTACCGATGTTTTTGTTTACGTTTGTTGTCTTATTCCTGCTGTTTCCATCAATCGTTCCTACCAGCGAACCATCTACGGCAATGTTCATAATGTCGTAAGTTTCCAGCTTAAATGAACGGGTAACTCCTGTTGTTTTAGCTGCCTTGATGGTAAACTTTACCTTTGATACGATGCGGCTCAATCGAATGGCATTGTCGCCGCTGGCAATTGTACCTGCGGTTGTAATGTTCACCAGTTTTCCATCCTGTACCGCACCACTCATCAAGAATGCACTTGTAATATCAATGCTAGTGTTGTTACGGTTGAAAGTCAAAGCTTTCAACTGTTCGAGGGTGAAGTCATAGCCACCGGCACGGGCTGTTTCTTCATTCAAGTTAATAGGTAACTTGTTTGCTGCAACAGTACTGTTGCTGGTTTCAATAGGGTAAAGACCCGTAGAAGATATGTTGGCTACTGCATAGATATATGATTCGCCGCTTCTTGTCTTGATGCCTGATATTTCAGCTTTTGTTGCGTTGTTGGTATATTGGTTCAGATTAGTTTCACCTTCAATACCTTTATAACCTTTCAGATTGCCATTGCCATCAAATATATAGATGTAGAGATTGTCGAGATGACGCTCCTCTGCTTCTGTAGCTCGGGAGTTGACCACGATGTCTCTTGGGGAAACATCAGAATAGGCCAACGAAATGGTAACATCTTCGTTACTCTCGCTGCCGCCCGGAAAGATGTCTTCCGAGCAACTGCTGAGTAAGAGTGCTACTCCCATGAGCAGGTATGCTAATTTCATTACTTTCTTCATATTATGATTCCTCCAATAGTTTAATTAAATGTGATATCTGTAGCATTCTTCTCGTTCCAGTTTGCTACGTAGTATTGTAAGTTGAGATCCAGAAGTGCTTCTCCTGAGAAGTAGCCATATACAACTAATTCATGATTGCGATAGGCTTCAGGAATCTTGAATACAACCCATCTTTCTGCAAGCGAAGCATTTGACTTGAAATAGATCTTGCCAGTTATGGCCTCGTTAGTTTCACGAAGATAGCTTCTGCAACCTTCCTGTACACCACCAGTGCTGAGACGAGTCATATACTCCTGAGCTTTTTCTCCGTCTTTTCGGATATATTCCTTAGGATCGTCAACATCTTTGATTTTGCTTGTAGCAATCTCACCGAATTTTAGAATCTGTCCGTTGAGGTAGGTGAGACCTGTGAAACTTCCAGTTAATCCTTTAGTATCCTTCTCGGCATCTTTTGCTGCTTCAGGGAATACCGGGCTTGCTGCTGTCAGGGTCTCTCCGTTTACTTCAATCTTGGTGACGGTTACACTTTCTGTATCCTTGCCGGTCTTACGGGCGAAGAAGAAGTGGAGCTTGGAAACGGCTCTTACCAATGGAACACTTACAGGCTTGGTAGCAGCTTCGGCTGCATTATTTGCAATGTTGTTCTTTACATTGATGTTTGTGATGACACGAGAGATTGGTAAACCTGCATCAGGTACAGCTGTTGCCTGAGCGGTGCCATCTGTGTTGATTCCGAAGTTTGAGTTGAATACAGCATTTTTCAATTCCTGGCGAGTCATTCTATTGCAATTGTTATCGTTCAGAACTCCAATGCTTTCTGCATTGAGCAGGATGAAAAGGTCGATATTTTCCAAATCGCCTGCAGCTTTGCGCAACAATTTCATACTTACTTTATGTGAACCGGTTTCATTGAGTCCGGTTTCAGCCTTGAATCCTATTGGTGCTTCAGTTTCTGCGCTGCCGCTTTTGAAAGCCCAGACTCTGATACTGTATATTTTCTCCTCTTCTGTTGGGTTTGGGGAAGTTTCGTTCTGCCCGAGCGTTCCGCTGGTTCCTGCTGGGTTGGCAGGAGCGTTGGCTCTGGCCTGAGCTGTAGGAGTTGATACATTCAGGTTGATGTAGGTATCACTCTTTCCAGCGGCTGTATCTGTGTAACCGTCCGACATACATGATGTTAGTATCAGGGTAAGCAGCAAGGTGGGTGCCAATGCTGCTATTCCCTTCATAATGCTAGTCAGTTGATTCGCACAGATTTTTCTTTTTGCGAAATCGAACATAACTTGTATCTCCTATCTTTTACTTATACTTTGTTACTGTTTTATAATCATTTTACTTGGATCCTAAATCTACGTCCTGCAGATTGAGAACCCAGCCGTTTACCTTGATTTTTGCATCCATGTGGTAGTCGGAACCTGGACTTGGAACGTAGAATACGAGGGTGTAGTGATCCTGGCGGTCGAGGTATTCCTGATCCTCCCAGCCCTTGTCGGTGCGCTCGCCGCAGAGAGCGAGGAACCATGGCAGTGAGTGGTTGAAGATAACCTTGCCTGTGCGCTTGTCGGTGATCACGATTCGCTTGTCGTCGTACTCCTTACTGTCGGTGTTGCGGGTGCTTACATCATCCTTGCGCTCGAACATTCTGGAAGAAGACAGGTCGTAAACCAGAGCCTTGTCGATTTCTTCACCTTCTACCTGGGTATTACCGCTGGAGTTCACCACCAGTTTCTCGTTGTAAGGCACGTAGGTAATCGGCTTGTTCTGTTCTACTCCGTTGGCATCCTTTACCTTGTCGCCCTTGTAGTCGAGAAGGGCAGCCGAACCCTTGATTCTTACGTCGAAGTTTTCTGCCACGAATCCCTGCTGGTCGTTATCGTAAGGAAGCATCACGATGCGGTAGGTCTTGGTACATTTCATCAGACTCAGTTTGCCGGATGTGTCCTTCTTGCCCTTGAAGTCGAGAGATGTCTGGGCGGTGTAGAGAGCGGTGAACTTCTTGTTGTTGACAGAAGCCTCTCCGTCTTTCTTTCCCATTTCCTCCTGCAGGTCGTTGATGGTAGAAACACCTGGTGTGAGTTGGGTGAAGCTGAACTCCATCTCGTCGTCACCGTCGGCTCTGCTACCTGTAGGTTTCTTGTCACGAGCGAGGCAGACGAAGGTGTATTTGCCTTCCTGTAAGTCTGTGATGTCCATGCTGTGACCCGTTTCGAATTTGTCGGCTGACTGCGTATAGGTATCGAAGTATTTACCGTTTTTATCGAAAACATAGACGTTGAGGTTTTTCACTTCCTGGGAGAAGGCATCAGCGTTCTCAACATTATATGTATAATCGAACTTGAGCGACACCTTAGGTGCAGGACAATTCGTCAGATCGTCTTTCATGCATGATGAAAGCGAAGAGAGTGCGATGGCTGAGATACAAACCACTTTGCAACCGTTTTTGATGATGAAATGTTTCATATCGTTTGTATTTTATTAATTCTTTTACTTATACTTATATCTAGTGTGCCGTAGGGCGTAAGAAGTGGGGTAGCCTCCGGCATCTTTTTTTTCTTGTTGAGTGGTGCTGATTCAGCACGATAGGGGTTCCCGCCATCTGTTGGCGGCAATATCATCTTTTTCTTTTTTAATCTCCCGGAGGCGGGGTAGCCCCCGGGAGATTGAGAGTATTGTTGTTTCAAGAATTATCTTGAGAGCGGGGGATGGGGTACATCCCCGGATTATTCATCTTTTTCTGTTTCTGCGACTTGTAGCTTGTGATTACTTCAAATCAATTGACTGGTTGCTTACTTCCCAGTTGTTAACTGTAACAGTGCAGTCCATGAAGTAGTTCTTGTTCTTGTCGTCAGGACCGTCAGGACCATTTGGTACGTCCTTACCAAGGTCATAAATACCGGTTACAGTTAACTTATAGATACTGTTGCGAAGGATTGAGTAAGGTGCTGTTTCTGGACTGTAAACCTCATCCTTCAATGGTACGCGGTAGAACATATTGCCCTGCTCGTAAATATCAATACCATACTTCTCACGTACAGTAGCGAGAGCAGCCTGATCCTTCAAAGACTTATCTGCGTTCTGAATCAATGCTAATGCTTCAGCTACAGTCATATTTGTTGCATTGTCAGGATTTACGAATGGCCAAGCAACGGTCTTGTCGTTGAAGATCTGCTGAAGTGAAGTGTAAATCTTGTTATCGTAACGATAGAATGTACCATCTGTGAAGTCGGCACCTGTTAAATCCAAGTTAGCCTTGTAGCAGATATACATAGATGTAGCTTTTTCAACGTCTGCAGTTGTGTTCTCTAAAACGTAATGGTTTCCTGCCTTGTCGAAGAGTTCTGTACTACGATTATTATTATACTTGCCACCAAATGCTGCATAATCCTGTGCATAGGTAACATCCTTTGCAATCAAGAATTTGGTAAAATCACTGTCCCACTTCTGCATCACATTTACCTTCTCGCTTAAGTTAGAGATAGCGTAGTTCTGATAACTAATGCTCTTAACCAAGTTCAAGTTTGTTGTAACAGGCTTCTTTTCTGCTGTTGCATCGCTGAACTTTGTGAAATCTGCAGCCTTAACTGGAGCATCGATACGAGCAACTACACGATCCAAATAAATGTTCTGGCATTTAGCAGGATTAGTTGAGGTATTATTATCCGCTGCGAATTCAATTGTTGCCTCTACGCCACCATCTTTTCTTTGTGCATCGTTCTGATTGAACATTACGAAAGAATTAGCTGTAGCCAAGTTAGAGGTTCCGTTAGTATATGTTCCAGACAAAACATCATTGATAGGATCTTCTGATGTCTGATTGCCTGCCAAGAAATATACTTTATATTTAATACCAGTCTTGACACCATTAACAGCTATCTTGATAGGCTTGGTAATACCTACATTGTTATTGGTAGAAGCCTCTGTCTTCCAATCGCTAGCTTCAACAACTTTCTTGTAAATGAGGCTTTTTCCTTCGTACAAGTAGAAAGTACCATTGGTTACAGCTGCTTCTGCTGCTGTAGCAGGCTCATTTACACGGTCAGTCTGACTAGTTCTTGTACCATCTGCCTTTGGAGTCTTGATAGCCAATGTCATATAGAAGCCATCAACCTGTGACTGTGTACCTGCGCCACCTGCCAAATCATCATTGTTACTGCAGCTTGAGAAAGATAACGCTGCTGCTGATACCAAGCTCATAACGAGCAAATTCATTTTCTTCATAATCTTTTACTTATTAAGTGTTATACAAATTTTTTAGTTTGAGTTGCGAAATGGACGGGTCTCTCTGACCTCATCACTGGCTTCGCCCGGGGGTAATCAAATACTATTCTTTCTTTTCTTGTTCTTAAATTAAATTTTTTAGTTTATATTATTATTATTGTTTATTCTTTTACTTATATATAAATTACATCAAGTGTTTATGAAGCTTTTGCCCTTTCAGGGCGCTTTGCTTTCGGCTTGTTTACCCAGGGCGTTGCCCTGGGCTAGGAGCTTTTGCCCTTTCAGGGCGCTTAGCTTACTCCACAATCTTGTTCAGCTTGTTGAGATTCTCCTGAGCACCCTTCAAGCCTCCGGCTACTGCCTTCTGGAAGTACTGCTTGGCAGCTTCGTAATCCTCATTGAGAACGGCGAGGCAACCACGGGCATTATCTACTTCGGCACCGGTGCCAGCCTTCTTCAGATACTTCTCTGCGCTTACCTTGTCACCTCTGTCGATGGCTGCAAGAGCAGCATTCAGATTGGCGAGCTTATCTTCTGGGAACATCTTCACGGCTGTGTCGAATACATTGTTGTACTCTTCGCTTCCCTTCGGATAACTGTTGGCTACCATGTACATCTCCTGCAGAGAGAGCTTCTGCGGACGGGTGTTGATCACTCTGCGAGCCTCTTCGAGGTTGAATGCCTTCACGTCGTACTCGATGGTGTAATCTGTGCGGCGCAAGCCAGGCCAAACCTTGTCAACGAGGAATCGGAATGCCTCACCAGCCTTGGCTGCGAGCGCCTGTTCCTTCTGGTCAGGAGTCATATCGCTGTTGATGATCTTGAGAGCAGCTTCCTTCTGAGGGATGTTGTGACTCTTGATGTACTCCAGTGTTCCTTCCCAATCCTCAGCTGTAGATTCTACCTTGAAGAGCTTCTTGTCGATAGGGTAGGTCTTCAACAGGTAGTTGTAGAGAGCCTGGGTACGGTTGCGGGAAAGCTTGTTGTTGTTGGCATAGCTGCCGTCAGGAGAAGCATATCCGTGGAGGGTAATGGAAGTGATGGTTACATCAGGGTCGTTCTTCACGAGGTCGAGCGTCTGCTTGATGGTAGCCAACTCATTGGTATTGTTACCGAGATCCTTCACGATATCCCACTTGTTGATGCGGAAGTTGAGTCTAGCCGAACCGTTTTCCTGTCTGATCTTCACTGCCTCCGCCTTTGGCTGCTGATAAGCCTGATAGAGCTGCTGAGGAGTAACGAGCGCCTCGCCATTGTTGGTGAGCAGGTTTTCTGCCAGCAGTTTCTGGTTACATCCGCATGCATCATTGCTGATGGCGAAGTTGGAATTCTTCATCCAGTCCTGGTAAGGAGTAGAGTAAGCGTATCGGAGCGTCTGTGGCTCCTTGTTTTCACGCTTGGCAACGATGAGCGGGTTCTGGGTTGCTGTCTTCTTGGTACGCTGGTAGTAGATGTATCTCTTGTTACCCATCACCTCCACAGCCGGGAGTTTGAGCGTATCCTCACCCTTATATAAAATAGGTGTAAAGATGAGACCCTTGTTGCTTGCCAGTTTCACGTCATCCAGGTTGAGATCCATATAGACGTTCACCTTATTGCCTTTCTTCTTGATTTCCTTGTTGAGGACTTTCATATCCTTGGCAGCCTGTTCCTGAGCGATAGCGTTAGTGCTAAACAGAATGCTGAGGGCGACGGCTCCAAGTGTCTTGTTTAAAATCTTATATGTATTCATAATCTTCAGTTTTTACTTATTAATATAATAATGTATCATGAATTAGAAGACATACACCAGATTGAGTGCCGCCTTGGTAGGTCCTACGTAGTGATGCGCCTTGTCTTTCTCTAGTTTCTCACCACACTGTGGGCATTCATATTTATCCGATTTCGAATAAACGTATCCCACTCCGAGTTCAGCCTCGAAGTTCCAATGCTTGGAGAGAGCCCAGGTATAACCGTATGCAACACCTGCACCTACGAACCAACCTTCGTATCTGTAATCTTTCAATTTGGAGAAGTCGGTACCGAGGAACTTGAAGTCAAGATCTACGTTACCTATGTTATGAGAACCTCCGAGGGCGTGGAAGCCGATGAAGGAGCCCATCATCTTATTGCAGAACCAGTATCTAGCTTCTGGTTGAACAAGCCAGTGTTGCCACTTCTTGTTCTTGGAAAATGTCCACGGGTTGTAGTTGCCGGATACATCCAAGGTCCATTTTGGGGAAAGGCCAAATTCGAAGCCGAGATTCATGGTGCTTGTAGCATCATAAAGGAGGTTCGTCTTCAAGGCCACCTTCTGAGCGACGGCTGGGCAGATGAAGCTACCTACAGCCAGTAGCGCAATTAAAATCCTTCTGTTCATACTTAAAATCTTTTAATGATTTAAGAATGACAAATGGTCTCTCTAGAGAAACGCATCATCATCTTTTACTTATACTTATACTTATACTTTTTTCTTTTTCTTTTTAATTTCCTTTTCCTTCCATTCTTTCCATTCAATAGGCTTGGAACTAGACTTTATTTATTAAAGAATAGTAAGTCTATCATTTACTCATCATCATCTTTGTCATCTTATCATCTACTCCTCAGTTCTTAGATGCCAGTCGGCAACTTTGGGGTTCGATTGAAAGCTCGGGCTTGGAACCGCGAACTTTGTTTTTACGGTTGCAAAGATAGAGTTTTTTTCAATTGCTGCCAAGAAAAATGTGCCTAAAAATACTGATACCGAATAAAAACCGCATAAATGAAACACTGAAAAACCCTGAAAAACGCCTTTTCTTATATGTTTTTTGCTTTTCCTGCCATTTTTCTACCTCTTTTAACCTACTTTTCTTGTGTTTCTAATTTTTTCGTCGTACTTTTGCAGCCGAGTAGAATAAACTAGTAAATCAACAACGATTTCGGGATTCTGACTTCCTAAAAGGTATGCAACAAGCCCCCAAATGAGGGCATTGCATTATGACTCATATATGTATAGAGAATAGAGTTCTTTTTAATTATAAGTAAATAGAAGCTGCAAAATGAATGCTAAGAACAAACTTTGGGTATGGTGTTTGCGCTTGGAACATCATCTATGCCCTGACTATTGTGGAGTGGTGGACCGCCGAAGGGTGATTGCCTTCGTCCTTTTGACTCTGGTAGAGATTCTCATTATTCCCTACCACTTCTTATTATTTTACATGATGAAAGCATGGGGGGGGCATGCTCTATAATGTAGGCCATACCCTCGCACTGGCGCTGCTGATGTATGTGGTGCTGAAGCGCAAGGTGGTATTCAAGACCGGCATCTCCCTGCTCTATATCCTTGTATTCGTCAAGCTGGCGGTTGACAGTATGCTCTGTCTGCACTTTCAGGGCGACCGGGACAACCTGAGCGTGTTGAGTAATATCTTCATCATGTTTATCCTCGCCATTACTGCCCAGAGCCAGCAGCTCAACCGAACCTCTCTCGGCTTTACCATCGCTCTGCTGCCAGTGGTAGCGGTAGCTATCTCGCATACGCAGATCTCCACGCTGCTCTTCAGCATCAAGGCTGTCTTTGTAGGTTTCCTGATGATATTCTATGTATGGCTCTATAATTGGGATCCTGTCATCAGGAGAGAACTCAGACAGCCCAAGCAGCTGAGGGAAGAGGAACATAAGGCACTGACCCTGCTTGCCGACCTGAAGGATGACGAGAAGGATATAGCGGTGAACCTGATGAGCCGACTCAGTCCCGAACAGCAGCAGAATATCCTGGACCGTGCCGCAGAACAGTTGAAGACCAGCGAGCTGAGCAAGAGGGCTTGGGATCTGGTATGTGCCGAACTCACCAACAGTGAGAGAGTGATCTGCCAGATGGTATTGGAAGGCAAGATGCTGAAGGAAATCTGCATCGAACTGAACAAGAGTGAATCAAACATCACCAGCCAGCGCAGCCATATCCGCAAGAAGCTGAAAATGGACCGCAAGGACGATCTGCGACGCGAACTGGAAAAGCGCTTCTATGAAGCCAGAAATTCACTGGAAGAATAATATAAACAATAATATATAAGAATGCAGAAGGGTGTGCTC
>ERZ1026858.1543-NODE-1543-length-11462-cov-178.680109_pt1 | contig 11462 bp, 8 predicted proteins | sample MGYA00380159_ERZ1026858 | MGnify/ENA primary metagenome ERZ1026858 (study PRJEB33269, sample SAMEA4719795) | human gut metagenome | biome: human-associated habitat; feature: organic feature; material: feces | place: Cameroon | collected 2013-10 ... | reverse complement strand
AACCTCAACCAACTTACCAAGCTGTCGCATCAGAGAGGTTTCCATGAGACCCATGTGTATGTAGTGGACTTGTTGAGAAGATTGAAAGCAATCCTTGGCGAGTATCGCCAAGCAAGTTATAAACCGAAGCCAAGCAGTATGGGCAGAAAGGAGGATACCACATGATAGGCAAGCTAAAGAAAGGCGCATCCTTTGGTGGCTGCATCCGCTATGTTACAGGCAAGGACGAGGCGAAAATCCTTGCCTCTGATGGTGTGTTACTCGGCACGAATGCCGAGATGACGCAAAGTTTCGAGCTACAAAGGCAACTAAATCCAAGGATTAAGAAGCCTGTGGGGCACATAGCTTTGAGCTTCAAGCCCGAGGACAAGCCACGTTTGACGGATGAATTCATGGCTAAGATAGCCCTTGAATACATGCAGATGATGGGGATAAAAGATACTCAATTCATCATCGTAAGGCATCACAACACGGACAATCCACATTGTCATATCGTGTACAACCGCATTAATAACGAGGGCAAACTCATATCAGATAGGAATGATTACAGGCGTAATGAGCAAGTGACCAAGGCTCTAAAATCCAAGTATGGACTGACCTACGGAACGGATAAGAGCAAGACTAATACTCGTAAATTGCGCAATGCTGAGCGTGCCAAATACGAGATTCACAATGCTGTCAAGGATGCCTTGAAAGTCGCTGATAATTGGCAAAAGTTCAAGAATGAACTTGCAAAGCGAGGTGTTCGCTTGGAACTTGTCTATAAGGACAAGGAGCAAACCAAGGTTCAAGGCATCCGTTTCTGCAAGGATGGATATAGCTTCAAGGGTACGCAGATTAGCCGAGAATACAGCTTTGTCAAGTTGGATGCAAGACTTGGCACAGAGTATAATCGTGTATCGCCAAGAGCCGAATCTATGCAGGGAGGACAACCAAGTTTTCACCAAGTAGAACAGACTCAACCAACGGCAGAACATACCCAAGACCCTTGGAGTGGTATTTCTTCCATCGGCTTGTTCGCTCCGTCTAATGCCCAAACTTATGAGCCATTCCCAGAGGATGAATCCGCCAAGAAGAAAAAGAGAAAACGCAGAAAGGGCTTCAGCCTTTGATGCAAGTTACAAACTTAAAATTAGAATCGAACATGAAAGAAGAACTATTGGAAGCCATCTACGGCACAGTTGAGAGATTGGAGCAGAAAGTCGATGAACTTTCTGCCTCCACAAAGAACGCAGGAGCGGAAACCGTTCCTGCAAGTAATGACATAACCAAGTTGGATAAGTCAATCAATGCGATGTTTATCAAAGAAGAGGAAGTCAGAGGTAAAATATCCAAATTAAGAGATGCCATTGTCGTTTTTGCTGACCTTATTAAGGTTGAACTTGGCAAAAATGAGCAGCGAAGCAAGTTCTTGGTTGATGCAGTCAAGCAGATGATACAAGGGAATGATGTTTCCTCAAAGGCATTGCAAGATAAACTTGAAGTAATGAACAAATCACCTCAAAAGAAGGTTGTAACCCATCGCTTCGAGCCAACCTCAAAGAATGTTCTTCTTTTCACAGGTGGCTTGGCTCTATCTCTTGTCCTCTCCATTTGGGGCAATCTAACCCAATGGCGTGAACACCAAGACTGGGAGGAGGCAGACTTGAAATATCGTGCTTTGAAGATGGTTCTTCCATCTGACGACCCGAATATTCGTTATATCGAAAAGTACTTCTCAGTACAACGTGATGATGATGTTATCAATAATGTTAGAAATCGTGTCGCAGTTTATGAGGATTCTATTCGCAGACACCATGAAATGGTTGAAATGGCTGCTTACAAAGATAGTGTTGCGAAAAAGCTATCACACGAAGCAGATGAAATTCGGAAAACTATTGTAAAATAAGATTATAGATAAGGGTTGTGTAAGAGGAAATATCCACATACACAACCCCATTTCAATAATTTGCACCACTCTAATATCAGATGCCATCAATGCCTGTCACCACCAATAATCTTGTTCCCTATCAGCAATTCAAATGAATACCATCGTGAACTGCTCAAATAACTACTTAGGTATATGGATGATGAATGATGTCCTTTTTCCACATTAAAGGTTGTGGAATTAGAATAGGAATAATTACCATCAAACGCTCTTACTCCCAATGTAACAGTCTTTTCGTAATACCCATAATACTCAAATGACAAATAGCCAGAATTGAAGTTGAATGATGTACTTTTAATAAATAATGGTTGCTGTTCCATATAGATATTCTTCAACGTATTCAATTCCGTTTCTGCCTCTTCACGCTTACTTTGTTCCAATGATAAAGAGGACTCTAAGTTACTAATATTTCCGTTTAGAACTGTTATGTCTGAATTTAGTTTTTGGATAGTTTTGCCTTTTTGAACGTTTTCGTTTTGAGACTGTTCAAGTGTTTGTTGAGTACTGTTCAAAGTATCATTTAGAAAGAACAGACCAATGCCACAAAATACTACTATCAAGCACAAAATAATAACATTTTTGTACTGCTTCTTTTGCTTGTTCAGTTTGTCATATTGGGTCTTTAACTTACCATATTCGGAAGACAACTCGTCTTTTTCTTTGTGTAACTTTCTAATGATACCTTTATAGCCAGAAAGCGAAGCAGTGTTGTATCCTTTATCCTTCGCCACATAAGTGTAGGCGTATCTGTATGAAGCATCAATGATGGTATCATTGGAATCACTATATGCAAAGACCTTCTTCTCTGTATTGGATATAGAATAATTGACAGGTGGAAGAGACTTTGTATAAGAATCCATTCCGTCTATCCCATTTCTAATGATAGCTGTGACAGCATTCACTTCTTGCAATTTATTGGCAAGGCTATTTGTTGTCGATACGATGTCACCTTGTTCGTTAAATGCGATGATATCCCCACGAGACACCATTTCGGCAATGGCATTTTCAAATACAGTGAACAAGTTGCTTACATTGGTAAGCATCATGCCATTGAGAAGTACACAAAAACCTATGTATTGTGAATATTTATCCAATTGACGGATATAGCCATAATACATAAGTTCTTTATCTCTGTGTATCACGATTTGGGACTTAGACCTTGCTTGTGCAAAGAAATTTTGATATATTTCCTTTGCATAATTGTCTGGATATTGCGTATATCCATTGTCAAAAGCCCCAAATATGTATATAGAACTATTTACCATTATTTCAACTTAAAGATTAAGGCTTCTTGCTCATTATCAATTTTGATGGTAGCAAGTCTGTCTAAAATTTCGTTTCCAAGCAAAAGCGGAGCGTTGATGTTGTTTGATACAGTGGCTTGCACGTTAGGACATAGGATTTGGTCATTGATAACAACCTCCTTTAGGTTCACTACCATGTTTTCTACAACACTTCCGTCTGCTATTTGCGATTGAGCTGTTCCAAGTATGTCTTCTTGGGTCAATTTGCCTTTTTGATAGAGATAGTTTGCTTCAGCTACCGAAATAAGCGCACCTGAGCAGCCTGTGTCGAATATCATTTCAAATCCAACTCCATTGACCTTTACTTGTACATATTTCACTCCGTTCTCGTTTCGGAAAGGGACAACAATCTCGTCTCCGCTTTGAGCATAAGATGTATCATCAGTTTCTTCCGAAACGTCCTCTGTTTCTACGTATATAGGCTTTTTCTTATCACCACTACACGAAAAAAGTGTGGTGGTGATAAGTACGCCTAAAATAAACTTCATTGCACTCATGTTGTTCTGCTAATTTTGTACAATCAAAGAACGGCTTTTATTTTCACCGTTCGGGTTTGTATATGTAATTGTGACTTTATCGTCAGACTCTGGTACAAACTTTATACTTCTCCCTTTAATGTCACCTTCAATACGTCCACCAGAAATACTCCAAGAACCGTCATCAGGATTTTGGGAGTCAAGGACAGTTACAACATACGCAATATCTTTTTGCAAATATGCTTTTTTACCCTCATTGTACCCTGTGACAGATATTCTAACCTTAGTTGACGTGTTTTCATTAACAAAAGGATTAGTTACTTGTCCTATAGATGTATTCTCATTTTCTGTTTGTGAAAGTTGACTTTTCAGATTTTCAATTTCCCCATTCAAAATAGATATTGAGTCTTGCAAATCCTCAAATGAGTCAACAGACTTATTTTCTTTTGGAGACACTTTAAACAATAAAGAAATCACCACAATAAGTACTACGAGAAGCATTGCCAAATTCGCTAAAGAAATCAATCCTTTTACTGAAAAGGGATTTTCTTTCTTTTGTTTGATGTTTTCTTCACGTCCATGCACTTTTTGACCTCCCAAAATGTTCGCAAGTTCTGCGATAGGTGCCTTGATGAGGTTTAGGTTCTTTATAGCCTTTTGAGTTTGTCCAATCTGTTTAATCTGATACTCCAAGTTTGTTATATCAGATTCTTTTTGAGCTATAATTTTGTCTTTCTGAGCTATGGACTCTTGTAACTTTGTACATTCTCTTTGCACTGATGCTAAAGAGTTATTCAAAGAGCGATTTGTTTGTTCTATGGCATTAATCTCTGCACTATACCTTTCTTCATATTGTTGTTTAACAGATTGAAGTTTAGAATCATATTGCTGAGCCATACCCTTTTCTCTGACTGTTGGATAGTATGGAGAAAGGGCAATCTTTCCATATTGTTTTACAGTTGCTTCTACATCATTGGCTGTTATTTCATAAAGATTCCCTGTTGGGAGACTTCCACCACCAACGGCAAAGCTACCCAAGCTACAAACACTTTCGTTAGTGAGTGTGGATTGGAGAAGTTGCCAAATAGCTTCTTTGATATTGCCCATCATTTCAGATGCGCTGACAAAGTCTGCTATAATGTATTTGTAGTTCCCGTTTTGAAATTTCAATATCTTATTCAGAACATGAGCAGTAAATACTGTATCCAATATTTTGTAGATACCTATAAAATCTTTACAATACGCATCAAATCTGATAGAGAGTCCAAAGTAAGAGCCCTCACGTCCATCACTGCCGATAACGTTTTGATAGACCAAGTAATTGTAATAACAATAGGTCTTACCATTTGACGAGCGCGTCTGTATAAGGTACTTCACAGCATCGGAGTTGCTCTGACCATAGAAATTACCAAAGTAATTACGGTCTTCCTCCTTGCCCCAAAAGCTCTGCCCATTGGGTACTCCGTGCACAAAAATTTCTATATCCATATTTTCAACCTCTTATGCGTTTTAGTATAAAATTCCACAAGTTTCTTGGATAAGCATCTGGACCTTGCTCAAAAGTAAGCGTACCATCCGAGGCTTCTGAAAAGTCGCCTGTTTGAAAAGCCACAAAGTCAAAATTGTATGGTCTCCAAAATCGTGTGATAGGATTTACATTCATAAATGGAGCAAATATGCCTGGGTATAAGTACTCCGTATGTTGCAAAGCTTGACTGTATCTGATATTGCCTGGACTTATTACATATGGGGTCGCATCAATTTTATTGAATATAAACATAACTTTGTCTTTCGCAGCTATGCGTGTCTTCAACTTGTTGAGTTTGACGGCATATTGTCGACGAGCTTCCACGTCCATTCGCTTGTTTGTATTGTCAGGTTCGACCATGATAGCCCAAATCTTTCTGTTAGAACTGCTTATAATCGCATTGACATACTTAGGAAAACTTGCCTGTGGCTTTTCTGGGGAGAAATAATATTCTCCTGGTCCTTCAAGTATTTGGCACAAAGGCTTACCATCACGTAACACTTGCACAAGCATAAAATTTATCTTGCTTGTTGACTTCGCTGCATCCTCACTTCCTATCATAGAATCAAAGTTGGCACACATGTCGCTATAGTTCTTGTCGTAGGTCGGTCTGAATGACGTTACAGGCTCTATGGTGTAGCCTTTTCCTTGCAAGTATCTTGTCAGACGAATCAATGTCATTGTTTTTCCACACGCAGGAGGTCCGAAGAAAACCACTAAAGGGGTTTTGTAATCGGCAATGGTTACCTTTATTTTATTAGCATCGTTCAGTTCCTCCGAACTCATGCCCGCTTCATTTACTTGCACGTTTGGTGCAGAAGCATCTACCGTTGAAGTATCAGCCTCTTCTGGAATCTCATTAGTAGTTGTTCCCTCAGAGATTGGAGTAGCTACATTTTCCGTGCTACCTCCTAAATTCATTTCTGCCATATTTCTTATTTTTAAATTTCTCTTTTCTTAAATGCTAAATCAAAGAAGATAAATGCTGCTATATCTACCAAAATAGAAATGATAATCCAGAACATGAAACCATGTCCTGCATATTCACCAGCCATGAAGTCCTCCCATACATCGAATACGCTTATCATGCGTTTTACTTTTGTTACAGGATTGTCAGCGGTATAGTTTGTTTCGTCTGTCTTAGAGGAAAAGTTTACAAAGTCACTATTCTTTTTAACAGTGTTATATGCCGTATTGAGTTTGTCACAAACATCTTCAATGTCTTCTGCATCATTGAGATTGATAGTTTTATCCCCAATATATTTTTTCACCAAAGCCAAGTTCTCGTCATCTCGTTTTACCTCTTTTATATTGTCAGAGTTTGGCGACAGAATGTGCGCCATTATATTGGTTGCACGGTTTTCTGCCAGAATGTAGATTTTCGTGCGATAAGCATCGCATAGTTTATCACGGTCTTGTTTAGAAGTCCCCTTATAGCTTAAAGGTTCAACTTTATCAACTCCCAAAAGTGTAGCAAACTTACGCAATATCTCTTTTGACTTAGGCCCAAATCCTGGGTTTACTTCGTTCTTGATTTCAGCTTCTAATTCGCCCAAAAGAACATCTACGTTGTTTTTAAGTTCATTGACTTTTACCGTAGCCTGTGTTTTGTTGTTTGTGTTGTTCTTTATTTGACTCAAATATCCTCTTGTTGTAGATATGTCTGTATTCACCTTGTCGTTTATCACTGTGCGATAAAAGAAAGTATGAGTATTAGTTGGCATACTACAAATCAACCAAAAGATAAGAACAATCACAATTCCCCCTACCAAACGCAGACCACGTTTTTCAAGATAGATATTTTGATTGAGACTATCGACAATCATCTTTGTTCCCAAAGATGCAATAATGAAAAATCCGACAGTTACAACCCAACACATAGCTAAAGGCCATGATGATAACAATAAGTGTAGGGATTCTGCTGTCGCCCAACAACTGACGGCTGCAAAAGCTATAAATGCAACCATCCAAATCAATTTTAAATAATTTTTCTGTTCCATTGTTTTTTGGATAATAGTTGTGATACAAAATAGGCGTGAACCGTTCATACGCTTGTCTCGTCTATCGGTTACCGCCAAGTGACCAGCACACACAACAAGCACAGAACAGTCCACGCCTTATGAGCGTGAACCTTCTGCCTGCTTGTCCTCGTGTGTTGAAAATTGGCGGTATTCATAGACGAGAGAACAAGAGCTAAAAGCTCAATATCCAAAAAGTTTAGAACAGAATCGCCTCTATCTTAGGAAATGTACTTTCCCTTATGGAATTTGTTCACTGAACAGCTTCCACTTAGACGTTCCTTTTAAATATCTGTCTGTTTCTTTTTTTATTTTTTAGTTTGACAATCTGTTTACTACTTACTGCAAGTCTAAACGAGCCAAAGTTGCTTGGCTACATTATATATTGCCTTGCAAAATTAATAAAAAGAATTATTAATGAAGAATATTTTGTGCAAAATCAACGCAAAAATGACGTAAAAGGCGTTTTTTTTATCAAGACTGTTAGATATATTTACTTTTTAGCAATTCAGGGCTTTTCCTATGAAGTAATATCCTTTAGTGAAAGATATATAAAAATGAAGTAAAAACTATCAATTATCAGAAAATAGATTTATCTTTGCACTCATAATCAAAGCGTTCTTTGTATATTGCAAAGTTGTGAAAGAAAAAGAATTCAGCTCGTTTCTAAATCGTTAGCAGTTGCATTCTTTAAAGCATTTAACTCGCAGATATTCAATCAATAAAAGATTTTGTTGTGGCTCGGTCCATGCAACATCTTCAATTATCAATCTCCTATTTTGTAGTAAGACTAATTGCTCAATATATATCAGTTGTTTGTCGTAGCTCATATATCCAAATAAAAAGTAAAGCCTCATCTTAGTACACATCGTTGAGAGAAGTGGTGGGATTTATAGCTACAAAAATGTGGCTTTAATTCGCCTTCTCCAAATATTTTCTAAGAAACCAGCTTATCGGGTAGAGAATTTTACGAAAAAGTTCTAAATTCCATAAATTTCTCCTAGATAGTCATGGGATATTTAGAAAAATATCGTATCTTTGTCCCCGAATTGAGGCGTTCTTTGCATATTGCAAAATACAGAAACGAGCAGAAGTCCGCTCGTTTCCATATTGTTACCTATATAATATAGGCAAACGCCCAACTTCTTGATATTCAATCAAAGTCCAATTTAGAGCGAGTTAGCTTTATTAACGCATATCCCCCGATATTTTAACGGAATTTCACATAACTCTGCAGGGTGATTTTTGGCGGTATCGGAAAATAGCCGTAACTTTGCACCCGTGATTCCGGAAAAAGAAAGAGAAGGGCACAGGGAGAAGATGAAGAAAGAGAAAAGAGAAAAAGGGCATACAGCTGCCTGAAAAACAACTATATGCCCTTTATCGGGAAATAAGCCTGAAAAGAAACTACAGGCTATCGGGTCAATGCAATGCACTAACGATTACTGCACAATCTTGAAGCGGATACGCAATGAGCGTGCATGCTCATCCCAATTCGTACCGAGCAATACAAACTTGCCAATCTGAGCCGTTGAACGGACGTGCTTGCCAATGCATGGACAAACATCGTAGTCGCCAATGCGAACCAGACGCAAGGTTTCGCTGGCATCGTCTGGAAGACGGTCTATCTTCACACCAGCTGGGATGTGGTCACGATCCACAAACTCGTAGGTCACTGGCATATCAAGCTCTATCAGGCGATTCATCTCCGTCTCGATCGCCTTCTCCTCCTGGCGGGTAGGCTTGTGATCAACCACGAAGGTCATCTTGCTCTTCTTGCGCTCGATATGGGCATTCTTGCTGCGCTCGCAACCAAACATACGAACCATCAACTGGTTGAGCAGATGCTCAGCCGTATGAGCAGGAGGGAATTCCTCCTTGTGATGCTCATTCAATATGAAATCAGTCTCCTCCATCTTGACATTGAATTTATAGATTCTTACTCCGTTGGCATCCATTGATATCGGGAATACCCCATCCTTCTTCAACTCTACCTTCTTCTTGCCACCCGAGAACAGCTCGGTAACGAGCACCTCTTCTTCGGCAATATGGAAGAAATCGAAGGCATGACCAGGGATGCAAACCTGCAGCTGGCGGGCCTCCTGAGCAAAGTTGAGCACGATGAGCATCACTTCATCATCCTTCTTGCGAAGGAAGGCAAAGTTGGTACGCGGGTCGAAATTCTCTGAACCCGGATTCACATACATCAGGTCGAAGGTATCACCCTCGCGAAGCGCCTTCTCCTCGTTGGCAAGTCGGAGAAGCTGGCGATAGGTGGCTGCCAGATACTTCTGCTCCGGAGTCAGGGTCCCATCGGCCGAATCCTGATAGGCATGGGCCAGAGTAGACGGGCTCCAGTAGTCGAATATCGTGGTTCTGCCGTCTCTGCCGCTGAATCCCTCCTTGTCCATACCCTTCTCGCCAAACTCCTGTCCGCTATAGAGCATGAAAGGATTCTTCTGGAAGAAGAGGCTCATGGCTGCCGCAGGAATCGCCTTCATGGCACTGCCGCAGAAGAAATCGCTGGCGATGCGCTGCTCATCATGATTCTCAAGGAAATAGAGCATGTGCTGGCGGATATCATCCACCACCTGCCACTCATGGGTGATGCTGGCTGCCGGACGCTCGCCGCGAATCACACCACGCAGACAATCGTACATGCCCACCTTGTCGTAGAGATAATCGAAGCCTGCCTTCACGTAGTTGCGATACTGGTTAGGATCATACACCTCGCCGATAACCACAACGTGAGGATACTTCGCCTTCAGAATCTGGGTGGCGTAGGCCCAGAATGCAGTAGGCACCATCTCTGCCATGTCGCAGCGGAAGCCATCCACACCCTTACTTGCCCAGAAGAGCAGAATATCGGTCATCTTGCCCCAGGTGCTTGGCACCGGCTCGTAATGATAGCTTCTGCCTCCGGCATCGCAATAATCCACACCATAGTTGAGCTTCACGGTCTCATACCAGTCGTTGCAACCAGGGCGGTTGTCAAAGCGGTCGTTACCCGTGGCCTTGGCAGGGCTCTCCTCATACTGCTCATAAATTTTAGCGTCTTTAGCATGAAAAGCCTTGAATTCTGGCTTGGAATGACGAATCTCGTTCAAATCCAGATCGCCCCAGGCATAATAGAAATTATTCCTGGTAGAGAAATGCATGTTCGGATCATCATCTTCTCCTAAATCTCGTACATCTGCCGGTTTGCAAATGGAATGATACTCTCGGGCCACATGGTTTGGCACGAAATCCATGATTACCTTCATGCCTGCCTTGTGCGTGCGCTCGATGAGACTCTCCCACTCCTTCATTCGCATGCTCACGTTCACCGCCAAATCGGGGTCGATGTCATAATAGTCGGTGATGGCGTATGGCGAACCTGCCTTGCCCTTCACCACCTCGGCATGCTGGGTAGGAATTCCATAAGAAGAGTAGTTTGTCTGGGTGGCGTGACGAATCACACCTGTGTACCAGACGTGCGTGAAGCCCATATCATGGATACGGGCCAGCACATCGTCGGTAAAGTTATTCAGTTTTCCGCAACCATTTTCCTCAATGGTTCCATTCTCCTTGCAAGTGGTGTTGCCATTGCCGAAGAGACGTGGAAGAACCTGATAGATTACGATTTTTTTCTCCATACAGAAAACTAAGCGATACCGTGAGCAGCAACAGTCTTGTCGATGCGACCGATCATGCCCTGCAATGCCTTACCAGGACCACACTCTGTGAAGTCGTCAGCACCATCGGCAATCATAGCCTGAACAGAAGATGTCCAGCGCACTGAACTTGTAAGCTGGGCGATGAGGTTCTTCTGAATCTCGGCTGGGTCTGTATGAGGCTTGCCGTCTACGTTCTGGTAAACTGGGCACTTAGGTGCAGAGAATGTAGTCTTCTCGATGGCAGCCTGGAGTTCGTCCTTGGCTGGCTGCATCAATGGAGAGTGGAAAGCACCACCCACCTTCAATGGCAATGCACGCTTAGCGCCGGCAGCCTTCAGCTTCTCGCAGGCAGCGTTGATGGCGTCAACGTTACCAGAGATAACGAGCTGACCAGGGCAGTTGTAGTTAGCAGCAACCACCACGTTACCCTCTGTGCTTACCTCAGCACAGATTTCCTCAACCTTCTCGTCTGGCAAGCCGATAATGGCAGCCATTGTACCAGGGTTAGCCTCGCAAGCCTTCTGCATAGCGTTGGCACGCGCAGCAACGAGCT
>ERZ1026858.1534-NODE-1534-length-11500-cov-47.765924_pt1 | contig 11500 bp, 8 predicted proteins | sample MGYA00380159_ERZ1026858 | MGnify/ENA primary metagenome ERZ1026858 (study PRJEB33269, sample SAMEA4719795) | human gut metagenome | biome: human-associated habitat; feature: organic feature; material: feces | place: Cameroon | collected 2013-10 ... | reverse complement strand
ATATATATTTATATATATATAATATACTATCTATACAGAGAGTGGTAACAACAGCGAAAAAAACTGAATACTGAATACTGAACACGTTCCACGTAATCGGTTATTACTTTGTAATATACTGATTTATAGCGCTAAACATAGTTTTCTACACCGCAAAACATAGAGATGCGCCCATGAAAACATAGAGTTGTTTTTCTTATCTAACTTTCAAATCGTAAGTTTGCTGAAAATCGCTCCTTATCACATGCCAAATTTTGGTAGATACCGAAAATCTCCGTATCTTTGCACCGGCAATCAAAAGAACAGCCCTTTGTGCCTTGCTCGGGTCTTCTATTAAGACCAACACGGGTTATAAATGATGGCAGACGCCGGTCATCAATGAAGACCCCGAAAACGGCAGAAACGGGGCGTTCTGGGGAATTTGAACCAACTAGGTTAGTGTCATACCCGACACACAACAAAAAAGCCCCCGATGCAGAAAAGCACCGGGAGCCTTCGTAAGCAAATTATTATTATCTTAAAAAGATCAATTGAATATGCAGCACATCACAGTATACACCATGACGCACCGCCAGAAAGGCTTAGATGAGGTTCATGCCCGCTTCCTCAGCCTCCTTGCGCATCTCCTCAGGCCAGATGCTAGCCTGAATCTCACCAATGTGAGCCTTATGAAGCAATACCATGCACAGACGGCTCTGACCGATACCGCCACCAATGCTCAGAGGCAACTTGTCGTTCAGGAGCTGCTGATGGAAGTAAAGCTTCTCTCTATCCTCCTTGCCCTCCAGCTTAAGCTGACGCAGCAGACTCTCCTTGTCGACACGGATACCCATAGAACTGAGCTCGAAACTGCGACCCAGAACAGGATACCAGATGAGGATATCACCATTCAGTCCCATCTTGCCGTTCTCAGCCACGGTGCTCCAGTCATCATAGTCAGGAGCTCGGCCGTCATGCTTCTTGCCATCGCTCAACTTGCCGCCGATGCCCTCTACAAATACAGCGCCATACTTCTTGCAGATAGCATCCTCGCGCTCCTTAGGAGAAAGGTCTGGATACATATCGAGCAAATCCTGCGCATGAATAAAATGAATCTCCTTAGGCAGGAAAGGCTTCAGCTGAGGATAATGCTCGCAAGCCAGGAACTCGGTACGCAAGATGGCACCATAGATGCGGCGCACAATATTCTCGAGGAAGGCGATGGTACGGTCTTCCTTGGTAATCACAGCCTCCCAGTCCCACTGGTCAACATAGAGCGAATGAAGATTATCCAGTTCCTCGTCAGCACGGATGGCGTTCATATCTGTATATACGCCATAAGCAGGCTCAATCTCATACTCGGCAAGCGTCAGTCGCTTCCATTTGGCAAGAGAATGAACCACCTCAGCCTGGGCTTCGCCCAAATCCTTGATAGGGAAAGTTACAGGGCGCTCCACTCCATTCAGGTCATCATTGATACCCAAACCCTTCAATACGAAGAGAGGGGCGGTAACACGACACAGACGGAGCTCGGTGCTCAGGTTTTGCTGGAAGAATTCTTTTATCATTTTAATACCCATTTCGGTCTGGCGCATATCCAGCAGCGCCTTGTACCCTTCAGGTTTTATCAAATTGCTCATTTTTATTTCATATTTAGTATTTGCGCTGCAAAGGTACAAAATAATAATTAATCTGCAAGCATTTTTCCAAATTATTTTGCAAAATGATAGCATTTTTTAGCTTTTCAGTAGCATTTTGTAGAACATTTTGCAAATACACATTATATATATGAAAAAATCTGCCCCAAATATTTGGTTATTTCAAATAAAAGCAGTAATTTTGCAGTCGACTTCCCGATTCGATGTCATTCAGGCGGAGAAACGGGCGGCAGGAGAGGGTCTCGTAGCTTAGCTGAATAGAGCGTCAGATTCCGGTTCTGAAGGTCGTGGGTTTGAATCCCACCGAGATCACCCGAACAACAAGAATGATTAATAATTGAAAACATGGATTTAGTAGAACGATTTATAAACTATACGAAATTCGACACACAGTCGAGCGAAGAATCGACTAGCGTGCCTAGTACGGCAAAACAGCTCGAATTTGCCAAGTACCTGAAGAAGGAACTTGAGGACGAAGGACTGAGCGATGTCGAAATGGATGACATGGGCTATATCTATGCCACTCTGAAGAGCAATACCAAGAAAAAGACTCCTACCATCGGATTTATTTCACACATGGATACATCGCCTGATGCCAGCGGAAAGGATGTTAAGGCGCGCGTCATCAAGAACTATGACGGCAACGACATCGAGCTGAGCCCGGGCATCATCTCAAGCGTTGAGACTTTCCCTGAGCTGAAGGCTCACAAGGGAGAGGATATCATCGTGACAGACGGTACTACCCTGCTGGGTGCCGACGACAAGGCGGGCATCGCTGAAATCGTACAGGCTATGTGCTATCTGCGCGACCACGACGAAATCAAGCACGGAGATATCCGAGTAGGTTTCAATCCTGACGAGGAAATCGGTATGGGTGCACATCATTTCGATGTAGAGAAGTTTGGCTGCGACTGGGCTTACACCGTAGATGGCGGCGACCTGGGCGACCTGGAATACGAGAACTTCAATGCTGCCGGAGCTAAAATCGTCATCAAGGGCGTGAGCGTTCATACAGGCTATGCCAAGGGAAAGATGGTGAATGCAAGCCGACTGGCTGTGGAATTCCAGAACATGATTCCTGAGAACGAGACTCCTGAGCAGACTGAAGGCTACCAGGGTTTCTACCACCTCATCGGCATCGAGAGCCGCTGCGAGGAGGCAAAACTCAGCTACATCATCCGAGATCACGACCGCAACAAGTTTGAAAGCCGTAAGGATTTCATCGAGGACTGCGTGAACAAGATGAACGAGAAATATGGCGACGGAACCGTAAAGGCGGTTATCTACGACCAGTACTATAACATGAAGGAGAAGATTGATCCTAACATGCACGTCATCGACATCGTGCTCAGAGCGATGCAGGAGAGCGGCGTTCCACCTCGCGTAGAACCTATCCGCGGCGGTACCGACGGAGCCCAGCTGAGCTTCAAGGGTCTGCCTTGTCCTAACATCTTCGCCGGCGGTGTCAACTTCCACGGCCCTCACGAGTTTGTGAGCATCCAGGTAATGGAGAAGGTAGTGAAGACCATCGTGAAGATTGCGGAAATCACAGAAGAATTTAACGACTAATACAGATATGGGGAATTTAGACACATCTAAATTCCCCTTTTTCATAAACAGAAAAATATGGCTGAAATTCCATTTTTAGTAAAAGACCTCGCCCTCATCCTGATGGTAGCAGGCATCGTAACCCTCATCTTCAAAAGGCTCAAGCAGCCGTTGGTGCTGGGATACATCATGGCGGGATTCCTGGTTTCGCCACACATGTCCTACACCATGTCGGTAGTCGACGAGACGGATATCCAGACCTGGGCCGACATCGGTGTCATCTTCACCCTCTTCTCGCTCGGTCTTGACTTCTCGTTCAAGAAAATCGTGAAGATGGGCGCTTCTCCCATCATCGCCACCGTGGTCATCGTATTCTGCATGATGATGCTGGGCATCAGCGTAGGCCACAGTTTCGGCTGGGGAAGGATGGACTGCATCTTCCTGGGCGGTATGCTCGCCATGAGCTCCACCACTATTATATATAAGGCATTCGATGATATGCGGCTGCGCACCCAGAAGTTTGCCTCGATGGTGATGAGCGTGCTGATACTGGAAGATATCCTGGCTATCGTGATGATGGTGATGCTGTCGGCGATAGCGAGCGGAAGCAGTCCCGACGGCGGGCAGATGCTTGCCTCTATCGTGAAGATAGGCTTCTTCCTGGGCGTGTGGTTTATCGTGGGTATCTTCGCCATTCCGTGGTTCCTGCGTTCGGTGAGGAAACTTATCAATGCCGAAACCCTGCTCATCGTTTCGCTGGGTCTGTGCTGCGGCATGGCGGTACTGAGCACCAAGGTGGGGTTCAGCAGCGCCTTTGGAGCCTTCGTTATGGGAAGCATTCTGGCAGAAACCATTGAGGCAGAGAAGATTATCAAACTCGTAGAACCGGTAAAGAATCTCTTCGGAGCCATCTTCTTCGTATCGGTAGGTATGCTGGTAGACCCGAAGATTCTGGTAGAATATGCCGTTCCTATCCTCGCCCTGGTGGGCACGATACTGGTAGGTCAGGCGATATTCGGCACCTTCGGATTCATGCTCGGAGGCGAGTCGCTGAAGTCGGCGATGCGCTGCGGTTTCTCGATGGCTCAGATCGGTGAGTTCTCTTTCATCATCGCCTCGCTGGGTCTGTCGCTCGGCGTCATCAGCAAGTTCCTCTATCCGGTAGTGGTAGCAGTGAGCGTCATCACCACCTTCCTCACCCCTTATATGATCCGTCTTGCCACACCTACCTATCAGGTGATGGAGAAACATCTGCCCGACAAGCTCATCCATATTCTGAACCATTTCGCGATGAGTCATCCCCAGACGCAGCAGCAGAGCAAGTGGAAATCGCTGATCCGCCAGATGCTGGTCAACACCACCGCCTACTCTATCCTCTCGGCAGCCGTCATCGCCCTGATGTTCACCTTCGTACTGCCACTGATGCGCAATCTGCTGCCCGGCTGGCATCTCCACTGGTATGCCAACGCTATCACCGGTCTGCTCACCGTCCTGTTCATCTCACCGTTCCTACGCGCCATCGTGATGAAGAAGAACCACAGTGCCGAGTGGAAACGCCTCTGGGTGGAGAGCAGCATCAACCGCGTGCCGCTGCTCTTTACGGTGTTCGTGCGCTTTATGATAGCACTGGCTTTCATCTTCTATATCATCAATTTCCTCTCGCGCTTTACCAATGCGCTGATTGTCTGCATCGGTGCAGCAGTAGTGATGCTGATGATAACCTCCCGCCGCATCAAGAAGCGTAGCATCGTGATGGAGCGCGTCTTCGTTCACAACCTCCGCTCGCGCGATATTGCGGCTCAGGTAAATGGCGAAAAGCGGCCGCTCTACGAGGGCAGACTGCTAGACCGTGATATCCACATCAGCGAATTTGAAGTGCCTGAAGATAGCAGTTGGACTGGCAAATCGCTGCGAGAACTGCATCTGCGCCAGCGTTTCGGTGTAGACCTAAGCAGCATTCACCGCGGCTCTCACCGGCTGAACATCCCGAACGGTGACATGATCATCTTCCCGGGCGACAAACTGCAGGTAATCGGCAACGACGACCAGCTGCAGAAATTCAACACCGCCCTGCAGAGCGACCTGCTGCCTGAGGAGGCTGAAATAGAAAAGCGCGAGATGAAGCTCAGCCAGCTCATCATCAGCGGCGGCAGCGAATTCCTGGGAAAGACGCTGATAGAAAGCGGAATAAGGGATAAATACAACTGTATGGTGGTAGGACTGGAAGAGGGTCGTGAGAATCTGACGCACGTATCCCCTACCCGAGTCTTCAAGAAGGGAGACATCATCTGGATAGTGGGAGAAGAAGCAGATTTGAAGAGAATCAAGAATTAAATGAAACACCACTACTTCACGGTGATATGGAAGCACCCCTGGTTCACCTCATATTTAATATAGCAGCGGTTCTTGTCGCGGAAATCGCGGAGCACCTCGGAGAACACCCATTTCAGGGTATCATTCTGCACCTGTCGGCGAGGCTGTTCACGGGTCTGAATCTGCTTATAGCGGTTGTAACAGATATCGAAGGTAGTACCATAGAGATGGCACGAATTTTCGGTAGCATTGCCGTTTCGGGTACGCAGTTTCGCCACATCATCCTTGGTGCGCAGAATGCTCGTCACGATAATCTTATGCAGCGGGATGCCCTTGATCTGCAGCGAATCAAAATAGGCACGGCCGATATCCTGGAGCAGCACAGAGGCACGAGGCACCAGGTAAGGAATACTGTTGTTCAGCTTGTCGACATAAAAGAAAGGATTGCTGCCCACATACACCAACTTGCCCTTGCTGTTCTCCGCCTCCAGACGGTTCTGTACCGGTTTCACACCATGCTTAGTAGCCGCCAGAATCTGCACATCCTGCTGGTCGGGGAAAGTATTGCCGAAATGAGGCACCGAGAAGATACGATGCTTCACCTCCTTGCCATCCTTGTCGAAGAAGATAGAAGGCTTGCCGCCCTGTTCCGTATCAGGCATAACAGAGAGTTCATCCTTCTTCAGGTTCTCAGCCACATTCCCTTCAGCATCAGCCGATGCATCAGAAATCTCAGCAGAAGAAGCATCAGAAGCAGCCGAATCCTTCGCTGCCACGAGCGTAGAATCAGCCGCACCAGCAGCCGCAACCTTCGGTTTTGCTACTCCCGGGAAGATGACTCTTACCAGCGCCAGAAGCAAAACCACAATACCAAAACCCTGTAAATATCTGTTCTTACTAATCTTCATAATTATCTTATTTTCACGAAATAATATTCTATATTCTTCAGGCAAAACGGGAACCGCATCGCCAAATTTAGCTGCAAAGGTAACAAAATCTCTCGAAAAAATAGCTTTTTTAATATTTAAAGAATGTTTTATTCGCCGAAATTTGCTCATTTCATGGAAAAGTAGTAATTTTGCAGCGTTATATAACAAAATATTAGATAGGATAGTTTAAACTTTATAGAATTAAGACATTTTGATAGAGAAACATATTGTACTCGAAGATATCGATCCAGTGATGTTCTACGGTGTGAACAATGCCCACCTGCAGATGATTAAATCGCTGTATCCTAAGTTGCGTATCGTGGCACGCGACAACGTGATTCGTGTGCTCGGCGACGAAGAGGAAATGGCAAAGGTGGAAGAGGATATTGAGCAGATGCGCAAGCACTTGCTTAAATACAACATGCTCAATGATGAAGACATCCTGGACATCGTGAAAGGAAAACAGACCAAGGCAGACAGCGTGAAAGGCGTGCTGGTATACAGCATCAGCGGCCGACCTATCAAGAGCCGCAGCGAAAACCAGCAGCAGCTGATAGATGCTTACGAGAAGAACGACATGGTATTTGCCGTGGGACCAGCCGGTACCGGCAAGACCTATCTCAGCATCGCCCTTGCCGTAAAGGCCCTCAAGGAGAAAGCCATCAAGAAAATCATCCTCTCACGACCAGCCGTAGAAGCCGGCGAAAAACTCGGTTTCCTGCCTGGCGATATGAAAGACAAAATTGACCCATACCTCCAGCCGCTCTACGATGCGCTGGAAGACATGATACCTGCCGTAAAGCTGCAGGATATGATGGAAAAGCACATTATCCAGATTGCTCCGCTCGCCTTTATGCGCGGACGCACACTCAGCGATGCCGTCGTCATCCTCGACGAGGCGCAGAACACTACCTCCCAACAGATTCGCATGTTCCTAACCCGTATGGGCATGAACACCAAGATGATTATCACCGGCGACCTGACACAGATTGACCTGCCACGCGAACAGCGAAGCGGACTGAAGGAGGCGCTCAAGATTCTGGACGGTGTGGAAGGCATCGGAGTGGTGAAGCTGGGACAGAAGGATATCGTGCGCCACAAACTCGTAACCCGCATCGTCAACGCATACGACAAGTATGACAAGGAGAGAGCGGAAGCACGGGAAGCTCAGAAAGCAGAAAAAGATAATTCAAAATAATCAGAATTAAGAATGAACAGAATGATTCTTTAAAAATAGATTTCATCAAGAATGCAGATCATCAATAAAGCATATCATAAAGTTCAAAGTTCAAAATTCAAAGTTCAAAGTAAAATGAAAGCATTAACAAAGACAGATTTCCATTTCGATGGACAGAAGAGTGTTTACCACGGTAAAGTACGTGATGTGTATGACATTAACGACGACATCCTCGTGATGGTCGCTACCGACAGAATCTCAGCGTTCGACGTTGTTCTGCCTAAGGGTATCCCATTCAAGGGTCAGGTGCTCAACCAGATTGCAGCTAAGTTCCTGGACACAACTACAGACATCTGTCCAAACTGGAAGTTGGCTACTCCAGACCCAATGGTTACCGTAGGTTTGAAGTGCGAAGGTTTCCGCGTGGAGATGATCATCCGTTCTATCCTCACCGGTAGTGCATGGCGCGACTATCAGAAGGGCTGCCGCGAGATTTGCGGTGTGAAGTTGCCTGACGGTATGCGCGAGAACCAGCGTTTCCCAGAGCCTATCATCACTCCTACTACAAAGGCTGACGAAGGTCACGACATGAACATTTCTAAGGAAGAAATCATCGCCCAGGGCATTGTTAGTGCTGAGGATTACGCTGTGATGGAGGACTACACACGCCGTATCTTCGCCCGCGGTCAGGAAATCGCAGCCAAGCAGGGATTGATTCTCGTAGATACCAAGTACGAGTTCGGCAAGCGCGACGGCAAGGTTTATCTCATCGACGAGATCCACACTCCAGACTCTAGCCGCTACTTCTATGCCGACGGTTACGAGGAGAAGTTTGAGAAGGGTGAGCCTCAGCGCCAGCTTTCTAAGGAGTTCGTTCGCCAGTGGCTCATCGAGCACAACTTCATGAACGAGCCAGGTCAGACTATGCCAGAGATTACCGACGAGTATGCAGAGAGCGTATCCGACCGCTACATCGAGCTGTACGAGCACATCACAGGCGAGAAGTTCGACAAGGCTGCTGAGGAAGGCGACATCGCTGCCCGCATCGAGAAGAACGTAAGCGAGTGGCTCGCTGCACACAAGTAATCTATATATAAATGTATAAGCAAGAACAGATAAAGCCCTACGAGGGCACAGGAGATAAGGGCAAGCTGGTAGAGGAGATGTTCGACAACATCGCCCCTACCTACGACACCCTGAACCACCGACTCTCGTGGGATATCGATAAGGGATGGCGCAAGAAGGCAATCAGGCGTCTTGCGCCCTTCTCTCCTAAAAAGATGCTCGACATCGCCACCGGTACCGGCGATTTCGCCATCCTAGCCGCACAGATGCTCCACCCCGACCAGCTGATCGGAGCAGACATCTCGGAAGGCATGATGGAGATAGGCAGACAGAAGGTAAGGCAACTGGGACTGGAAAACACCATCTCCTTTGCCAAGGAAGACTGCCTCAACCTCTCGTTCCAGGACGAGAGCTTCGACGCAGTAACCGCAGCCTTCGGCATCAGGAACTTCCAGAACCTGGACCAGGGACTGAAGGAAATGTGCCGGGTACTGAAAAAGGGCGGACATCTCTGCATCGTAGAGCTCACCACACCGGTCAGCTTCCCGATGAAGCAGCTGTTCAGCATCTACAGCAACACCGTCTTGCCGATGTATGGTAAACTCATCAGCAAAGACCAGAGCGCCTACAGTTATCTCAACAAGACCATCGAGGCATTCCCTCAGGGCGAGGTAATGATGGAGGTGTTCAAAAAGGCAGGATTCTCAAAGGCAGAGTTCAAGCGACTCACCTTCGGCATCTGCACACTCTATTTCGCAACCAAATAAAATAAAAATATTATGGACAAGTATGGACTCATAGGTTACCCTCTGGGGCATTCGTTCTCAAAGAACTATTTCAACGAAAAGTTTGAGAACGAGGGCATTGATGCCCAATACATCAACTTCGAGATACCTTCTATCGAAAATCTTACCGAGATTCTCGACTCAAATCCAGAACTTAAGGGTCTCAACGTCACCATTCCTTACAAGGAGAAAGTGATCAGCTATCTCGACGTGGTAAGCCCTGAGGCGAATGCTATCGGAGCCGTCAACGTGATCAAGGTGGAGCACAGAGGTGAAGATGTTTATCTGAAAGGATACAACAGCGATGTCATCGGTTTTACCAAGAGCATCGAACCTTATATCGAGCCTTATCACAAGAAGGCACTCATCCTGGGCACTGGCGGAGCTTCAAAGGCTATCAACTTCGGTCTGAAATCGCTCGGACTGGAGACGGTCTTCGTGAGTCGATACGAGCGTCCGGGTACAATCCAGTACGAAAAAATCACCCCTGAGGTCATCAAGGAATATAATGTCATCGTTAACTGCACCCCAGTGGGCATGTATCCACACGTAGACGAGTGCCCTGAGCTGCCTTACGAGGCAATGGACAGCCACACCCTGCTCTACGACCTCATCTACAATCCCGACGAAACCCTCTTCATGAAGAAGGGAAAAGAGCATGGAGCCACAGTAAAGAATGGTTTGGAGATGCTCTTGTTGCAAGCCTTTGCATCATGGGATTTCTGGCACCAGGAAAAATAAGCATATCATAAAGTTCAAAGTTCAAAGTTCAAAGTAAGAATATGAGTAACAATAGATATATGATGCGCGGTGTAAGCGCAGCAAAGGAAGACGTTCACAACGCCATCAAGAACATCGACAAGGGTATCTTCCCACAGGCTTTCTGCAAGATTATACCTGATATCTTGGGCGGTGACCCAGAGTATTGCAACATTATGCACGCCGACGGTGCAGGTACCAAGTCAAGCTTGGCCTACATGTACTGGAAGGAGACAGGCGACCTCTCTGTATGGAAGGGTATCGCCCAGGATGCTATCGTGATGAATACCGACGACCTGCTCTGCGTGGGTGCCGTAGACAACATCCTCGTTAGCTCTACCATCGGCCGCAACAAGATGCTCATCCCTGGCGAGGTAATCTCGGCTATCATCAACGGTACCGACGACCTGCTCCACGAGATGCGCGAGATGGGTATCGGCATCTATCCTACCGGCGGTGAGACTGCTGACGTAGGCGACCTGGTTCGTACCATCATCGTTGACTCTACCGTAACCTGCCGCATGAAGCGCAGCGACGTAATCGACAATGCCAACATCCGTCCAGGCGATGTAATCGTAGGTCTTTCTTCTACAGGTCAGGCTACTTACGAGAAGAAGTACAACGGCGGTATGGGTAGCAATGGTTTGACTTCTGCCCGCCACGATGTATTCGCCAAGTATCTCGCAGAGAACTATCCTGAGAGCTACGACCACGCCGTGCCAGACGAGTTGGTTTACAGCGGTAAGTATAAGTTGACTGATGAGGTAGAGAGTTCACCTATCAATGCCGGCGAGTTGGTTCTCTCTCCTACCCGCACCTACGCTCCTGTCATCAAGAAGATTCTCGACGAGCTCCGCCCAGAGGTTCACGGTATGGTTCACTGCACCGGTGGTGCCCAGACCAAGGTTCTTCACTTCGTAGGCGAGAACTGCAAGGTAGTGAAGGACAACATGTTCCCAGTACCTCCACTCTTCAAGGCGATCCACGACTGCTCAGAGACCGACTGGAAGGAGATGTACCAGGTATTCAACATGGGTCACCGCATGGAGATCTACGTTCGCCCAGAGGTAGCCGAGAAGGTCATCGCCATCAGCAAGAGCTTCAACATCGATGCCCAGATTGTGGGTCACATCGAGGAAGGCAAGCGCAGCCTGACCATCAAGAGCGAATTCGGAACATTCGAATACTAAAAATAGAATTAAAATTAATGGATAATAACAACATATTACAGAAGCTAGAAGGCTTAGAGAGCCGATACGAGGAAGTAAGCACCCTCATTACCGACCC
>ERZ1026858.1527-NODE-1527-length-11521-cov-5.052241_pt1 | contig 11521 bp, 14 predicted proteins | sample MGYA00380159_ERZ1026858 | MGnify/ENA primary metagenome ERZ1026858 (study PRJEB33269, sample SAMEA4719795) | human gut metagenome | biome: human-associated habitat; feature: organic feature; material: feces | place: Cameroon | collected 2013-10 ... | reverse complement strand
GCATATTATTTCGATTCCGGATATTGCATAAAGCAGTAATATGCTTTAAATATGGACTTCTGTCAACTTCCGTTACAAAATCACTTACAGCGTATTTTAATAAAGAATCTGATAAAATTTTTGCGTCCGCTTTGGCTGCAAGCCCTTCAATATCATCAATCCATCTTTTTCCGTCATAAAGCATGAAATCCTTGCGCGACGGATTATACCTGTGTTTATTTTTGAAAACTTCCGCATATAACGCCCCAAATCCCTTGTCATTAGTTTCAAAATTCTTTGCTGCATTTATAGAGACTAAAGCATTAAATATTACATCCTGCTGCCGATCACTTTCTCCATTCGCATTATCTGATACGGGCTTTTGTAACGTTTCTTCTTGTTTTTCAGCCAATAACTGCTCAAATTCTTCATTTGTCTTTCCGCTTTCAAAAAAATCTGTAATATCTGCATGTGCTTCTTCTGGACAAGGAATAATTATCTTGCTCTCTTTTGCAATCCCCTGTAAATCAAATACAATTCTTTCAGCTACTTCTCTGCCCGGTTTGTCATTATCTGCAAGTACATATACTTTTGCATCCCTTACAATTTCCGACAATCCATCTTGCCAATCATTCGCTGAGCCATACGTGAACGCCGCATACCCTCTTTTTTTAAGCGTATTCACATCCTTTTCCCCTTCTGGGATGAATACCGGCATATTATTTTTAATAGCATCCTTAATATCTTGTAAATCGCCATATACGGCTTTTAAGCTCTTTCTCGGCGTATTTCTTGGCAATCCATAAGAGAATCTATTATTTTTAAGAATGCCATACAACATTTTCTTTCCTTCAAGTCTTATCTTTGAAAATGCATACTTTTCTGTATCAATGGATCTATATTCATAGACTTGTTCTATTCTGCGTTTTTCTCGCTTTTCTATGTATGTTTTCCAATTTTCCTGCTTAACTGATTCCTGATAAAAAGTATCCTTCTTTTCAATCCCTGCTGCCGCTAAAATATCATCTAATGAACATCCTGCATGACAATGAAATAATGTACACTTATTTCCTCGCGTTACCGTCAAAGATGCTTTATTATCACTATGAGCAGGGCACTTACACTGTGCCTTGCCCTCATATTTGTGCATTACTTGAAAATGTCTCAAATTCTGCTCAAATATTTCATCACTTATCATCGTTTTCACCGCCTTCAATCTTTCGTCGTATCAAATCCATTCTTTCATCTAATTCCTGCATTTTTTCTCCACATATTGAAGCATTCAAGCCGGAATACTGTGCTTCTTCCCATTTTTCATATGCATGCATTAATTCTTGCTGCTGTTCAAGCAATTCTTGTTTTTTCCATAATTTTTTCATTTTACTATATAGAATCCTTCTTTTGCATTACCATGAGTATATCCGTCTGATATGTACGCGCTAGGCTTTCCTTTGAAGAAATCTAACACTATATCTCTATATTTCCCATCTTCGCAACAAAACGTTATAATAAACACCGTTTCATCATCCGACCAATCTGCTGCAATCGGATCAGAAGCATCAAACGACTCCATCTGATCCTTTCTTTGTAACGGTTTTAAATGTATTGTAGTTGTCTGCATTATTTCCCCTCCTCTAAATAGTGGAACCCAGTAGCTTCATAAAATGGTTTTGCGTAAATCAAATAGCTGAACTGTCTGCTCCCCGGTCTTTTGTATGCAATTCCCCAATCCACAAGATTATTTTGAAGTAATAAGCGTACGGTTTGTGCATCCATCTTTAAGACATTTGCCGCTACCGATACGGGCACAGAACCCATTCCGTGATTTTCCATTAATCTTCACCACCTTGATCTCTTGCTAAATTATCAATGATTTCAAAAATCTGCTGTTTAGTTTCTTCCGGAAGTTCACGTCTTAGCTTTCTACTAAAATTTCCATCATTAACCCCTAGTTTGTTTGCTATTCTCCATAATTTCACATTTTTCCTTTTTGCATATTCCCTAACATCTTTGTTATGCATAAAATTCACCTCTACTTATTTTTGTTGTTGACTTTATCTCTTGCAAGTGATAATATTCAATTACGGAATATTTTTATTACAATATTCTGTTTTGTTGAATTGCTTGTATTTTATCACATAAAAACAACAACAACGAAAAAAGGAAAACAAATCCTATTTTAGAATATTTAATACTTTTTATTCCGTAAAAGAATATTGGAGGTGAATATGAACAAATATAAAGAATTAAGAATGCAAACAGAAACAGATCAATCTACAGCTTTAACACAATTGCAGTTATCGCAGATATTTGAAGCAGAGGGATATCCCGTTACTCAATCCGTAATTTCTAAACTAGAGACAAGCACTGATCCAGTTCCTACGCAATCACTCTCTGTATTAGAGGCTTATTCTAAACATTTTAATGTAACAACCGATTACTTGCTTGGCATAAGAGAAACTAAACAAATAGACGAAAATATCGCAATGATAAGCAAAGTAACTGGATTAGATGAATGTTCCATTATTTCTCTTAAACAGTTACGTGCCGGAAATGCCATGGATGATTTCTTTAATACTTTAAATTTCACAATTGGGAATGATACAAGCCTTTTTGTTTCTCTAATCGAAGCGATAAGACTCTATTTAGATGGGAATTTCGACACTCCTATGCATTTCGAAAACAATACCTTTGTCCCTATGGATGACGGTTTTTCAACTAGCCCTATAACAGCAAGTAATGAAAAGTGTGTATTAATTGGAAGTTACGATGATAAGCTTTGTGAAGGAAATGGAGGCTATCGAACAATGTCAATACCTATATCTATCCTAAAAGAAGCTTACGCTATCCAATCAATCCAGAAAATACTTAATGAGTTAAAAAATAAATGGAGTGATTAAATGAAATTACCTAACGGCTACGGCTCAGTCTATAAGCTGTCAGGCAAGAGACGTTGCCCATACAGGGCGGTCGTGACAGAACAATGGCAGCAGGATAAAGAAACTGGCAAATGGAAGCAAAAGCGAAAAACTATTGGATATTATGAAACAAAGGCAGGGGCACTTGAAGCCCTTGCCGAATATAACAAGTCTCCATTTGATCTCGAAGCTTCAAAAATCAAATTCTATGAAGTGTATGAACGTTGGAGTGAAGAACATTACCCGACAGTCTCAGAAAGTAACGTTAAAGGATGCAAAGCCGCATATCTATTATGCAAGCCAATAGAGAACAAACGCTTTGTAGATGTTACGCTAGATGATTTGCAGTATATCGCTGATAATTCCGGCAAGAACACGCCGACATTAAAGAAATTCAAGATTTTATTAGGACAGATATACAAATATGCTGTAATTCACGATATTATACCGGCTGACAGGAATAAAGTGTCTTACTTGAATATTAAAAAAGCTGGGAACCCAAATTCATATGATAGAGAACCGTTTTCTAAAGATGAGATCGAAAAAGTATGGAAATGGGAAAATACAAATGATTATTTCAGCATTATATTGATGCTTATATATAGCGGTGTCCGAATTTCCGAATTACTTGACTTGAAAAAAGAAAACGTTAATATAGAAGAACGTTGGTTTAATGTAACGGAATCTAAAACACAATCTGGTATTCGCAAGGTTCCCATTAATCAGAAAGTATTACCTCTTTTTGAACAATGGTACAACAAAAATAACTGTGAATACTTGATAAGCTCACCCGAAGCAAAACATTTCACATATAGAAATTATTACGATTCATACTGGAAGCCTCTGATAAATCAGTTAGGAATGAAACATCGCCCACATGATACTAGACATACCTGTGTTTCCCTATTAACTGAAGCCGGTGTAGATGAACGAATGATTAAGAAAATCGTTGGTCACAAGGGTATTGGCGTTACACAACAAGTATACACACACTTTGAAATCGCCGCCTTGATTGAAGCCATAGATAAGATTTAAGAAAGGAGTTGATTGCCTTGATTGGAAGAAATAAAAAAGCTCTGCATCGCTAAATACAGAGCCGCACCCCAGAAATATAACCACCACGAAATATTAATAGGGAGTGTGCTAATTATAGCATACTTCCACGGAAGAAAGGAAGTATCACCATGAAAGATTTTGAAAATAAATATTATGCCAATAAAACAATGAAAACTATTGGTAAGCGAAGTGCTGCCGATATCCATGATATAAACAAGAATGCAATGAAAGAGATCAATGATATTTTCGATGGAAATGGAATCCCAAAAACAACACCTTTTTACGAATTTGCGCGTGATCTTATCACATATGGGATGATGCAAGGCGAAATTAAAACTAAAGCTGAATACAATCCTATAAAAGAATATTATGAATGTAAAGACGCCATTGAATACCGCAAAGGATTCCTCAAAGAGGATATCAGAATCATAGCAAATAAGTTGGAAGATATTGATGATCTCAGATCAGTTTTCAGTCGTGCCTATACTTGTTTAAAGATTCAAGAAAGAAAAGAAGCAAAAGCGTGATTCAGGAGGTATTTTATTATGAAAGAAATTAACTTAGAAGTAAATATTATGAAGCCAGAGGATAACAGAGCGATTATCCATTACATTGCGGACAATCTTGTTTGCTATACCAGTCTTGCCAACATTGCAGAATATTGTAAACTGTACGCAGCAAAGCATGATTTTATAATGATGCATAAGGGGGAAAAATAAATGAAAGACGTTGATAGATGCGAAGAAAATAGATGGTACAAACAAAGAATCTTAAAACTTGTAAATAAAATGGACAACACAAAATTTCTAAGAGCCATATATATATTTACAAAAGGATTGGTCGAGGAATAAAATATTTATTACGTTACAAAAAAACGTATGATGACTCAACGTAAAATTGCGTTCAGTATAGGACTGTTGCTATAATGGCAGCAGTCTTTTCTTTGTAAAATCACGCATCACAAAACAGAAGCATCCCTTCTTGACACACTTCGATATATTCTCTTTGCCTAAACTGTTTCTGATTTTAGCCCCCTAAATCTTCACAGTAGCCCCATAGACAAATACATTATTAAGTTGCTCGCATTCTACCAATCAATGCAAAATTTGTCAAGCGTTTTTGTGTGCTACGTGTGTGCTACGTGTGCGCTACCGTCAAAAATTCACTACTTTTTTCCAAAATTTTAAAAAATTGAAAATAAGAAAAACCCCGGAAACACGCGGTTTCTGAGGTTTTGAGTTTCTCTCGATATTCTCTTGTAATTATCTCTTTGAGAACTGTGGTGCTCTACGAGCTGCTTTGAGACCTGGTTTCTTACGCTCTTTCATACGTGGGTCACGAGTCAGGTAACCTGCTGACTTGAGAACCGGTCTGTAATCTGCGTCTGCCTCAAGGAGTGCTCTAGCGATTCCGTGACGGATAGCTCCAGCCTGTCCTGTGTATCCACCACCACATACATTAACGATTACATCGAACTTGTCAGCTGTCTCTGTAGCCACGAGCGGCTGGCGAACAACAACTTTCAGAGTTTCAAGTCCAAGATACTCGTCGATATCTCTTTTATTGATTGTGATCTTTCCTGTTCCAGGTACAAGATATACTCTTGCGATAGATTTTTTTCTTCTTCCTGTTCCGTAATATTTTGCGTTAGCCACTGTTATTTCCTCCTTCTACCTAAAATGTAAGAACTTCCGGCTTCTGAGCCTGATTTGCATGCTCTGGTCCAGCGTATACATGAAGCTTCTTGATCATGTCTCTTCCCATAGGTCCTTTCGGAAGCATTCCCTTAACAGCAAGCTCGATTACCTTCTCTGGCTTCTTAGCAAGAAGCTCAGCAAGTGTAGTCTCTCTCATTCCTCCAACATAGTCAGAGTGATTGTAGTAGATCTTCTGCTGTAATTTCTTTCCTGTTACTTTAACTTTCTCTGCATTAACAACGATTACATAATCTCCTGTATCGATGTGCGGAGTATATTCCGGTTTGTTCTTTCCTCTGAGTACCTTTGCGATCTCAGATGCAAGACGTCCAAGTGTAGCGCCTTCAGCGTCAACCACATACCATTTTCTTTCAATCTTATCAGGGTTAGCCATATAAGTTTTCATGGGTGTTCCTCCTATAAATAATCATTATATACTATTGCTTATTTATTTGAAATCAGCATACTCCGGGGCTTTGGTGCATACTGTTTCTCCTTATGTCATACCTTGCTATTATATGTTGATTTATCTTCTGTGTCAAGTGTTTTTTGACGAAATTACAATATTTTTTTACACAGAAATGGCTGTCCCTGATCATCCCTGGAACAGCCACCACTCACCTATTCAAAATGTACCGTTACCACCATGATCTCACTGTCCGTGCCCACTCGGATATTCGGTCCATAGACTCCCACTCCTGATGTAACAATGCTATACATATCACCGATCTGCCTAACTCCCCAGTAGTTTTTCCATGCAAAGGGCTGAACGATCGTCAGTGGAAAGAATTGTCCTGCATGTGTGTGCCCTGAGAATAAGACATCCACACCTGCTTTGTCATACTCTTTCAATTCATCCGGCTCGTGATTCATTACAAACAGTGGCTTTGTCTGATCTAAATCTGCTGTCAGTTCTTCGATGGACTTTCGTTTTGAAGTGCCTCGCCCATTCTTTTCTCCGTCCAACCTTCCAACCAGATAAAACTTCTGATCAATCAGTTCTGCTTCATCCTCCAGCACTGTGATTCCGGCTTTTTCCATGAATTCATCCATTCTCGGATCACGAAGTGCTTTCTTAGACGCGCCGATTGAGAATCCCGCAACCAATGTCTCTTTCACATCATGATTCCCATACACTGCATATGTTCCGTACTTACTTTGAATCTGATGTAATGTCTCTGACAAGTGTTTTGGATCATCTAATGCCTCATATTCATTATCAAAAATGTCTCCAGCCAGGACAACCAGGTCCGGATCCTGCTTGTTAATCCTATCAACCATTTTCTGCATGTCTTTGCTGCCGACACTATATCCTAAATGCAGATCTGCGATCAATACAACCTTCATTTCCTTCAAATCATCTACCTGCTTATTGATCGTAATATCATGAAATGATGTCTTGATTTTCTTCGCATGCACTGCTCCGTATAACGTAGACAGAAAACTGCCTCCCAGAACCAAAACTGCCAGTAGAATTACACCTGTTTTGGTTCGGATCAGTGGTCCGCCCATCCAGGACCATTTGAAAGCGAGAAGAGAACGTAACAGCCAAATTAAATCACAAGCCAGGATAAAGGAAATAACATAAATCAGAAATCCAATCCAATAGTTTCCAAATTGAAGAATTTTAAGCTGTATTTCACTCTGTGGAAGAAATTTCCCCAGAAATATTGAAGAGGCAAGTAATAGAAGTAAGAAGGCAATTCCTATACTTACTATTTTCCAATGCGGAATCTCCATCCACTTTCTCCAGCGAAACCATCCCGTAAAAACATAGGAACACAGTACAATATAAACAAATAACATAAACCATTTAAACATTCCGTTGCCTTGCGTCCTTCCGCTTATTTTCTTACTAAATCTACTTCTGCTTTCATTCATTTCTCTACAAAATGTTCTATCTCAGCACGAAATTTCTCTTTCTCCTCATCGTCGCTCAGGCTTTCAATCAGTTCTGCTACAACTTCCGGGATCTCCGGTCTGAATTTCATATACCAGTCAAGCGTCTCGCGGATGTATTTCTTGCGAAACTTCTCATTTGCACAGAATGCGCTCTGCAGATTATGAAGACGATCTGCCCCTTTCACTGCATATGCCATAGAATTTGTCTTAATCCCTGCAATATAGGTCTCCATACAATATTCTTTTTCCTTCGTCACCAGCTTCACTGCTTTTAAGACATCTTCTCCCCCGATTTCTACAATCTCCTGTTCTGAAGCATCTGTATCCTCTAAAAGATCATGAAATACTGCCGCAACCCGATATTCAACCTGCTTACCATCCTGTCGAAGAATCTCTGCAACTGCAATCGGATGTACAATAAAAGGAGCTCCACCTATCCGAAACTGTCCTTCATGCTTCTTCTTCGCATACTCCAGTGCTTTCTGGTATATCTCTTCTCCCATGATATCCTCCTTTGAATCTTCCATATTTCTGTATCATCCGTCCAGTATCTTCCTGTTATTTCGATAATTTTAGTATACGTTGTATTTCTCGTAAATGCAATTCTATCTCTTTAAACTTTTTCACCAAAACACTCAACTTATGTTATAATTAGAAATAGGTTTTAAGAGATTTTTATATCTCTGACTCTTTATCGAAATCCGATAAAAATCCGAATCAAGAAAGTGGGTAACAACTATGTGGGCTTACAATGAAACTTTTTATCAAATCTACCCGATCGGATTCTGCGGTGCTCCGGTACATAATGACGGAGTAACAGAACACCGGATTCTTAAAATTGGTGAATGGGCAGAATATCTTGGTGATCTTGGAATCGGTTCAATCATCTTGAATCCGATTTTCGAATCAGACAATCATGGGTATGACACAAGAGATTTCCGCAAGATCGACTGTCGTCTTGGAACGAACGAAGACTTTAAAGAAGTCTGTGAAAAGCTGCATGATAACAATGTAAAGATCATGCTGGACGGAGTATTCAATCATGTTGGACGTGGCTTCTGGGCATTCAAGGATGTGCAGGAGAAGAAATGGGACTCTCCGTATAAAGACTGGTTCCATATCAGCTTCGACGGAAACAGTGCGTATAACGATGGTTTCTGGTATGAAGGATGGGAAGGTCATTTTGAACTTGTTAAATTAAATCTGCAGAATCCTGCAGTTGTCGACTATTTGCTTGACTGTGTCAAGATGTGGATTGAAGAGTTCGGCATAGACGGACTGCGTCTGGATGTAGCTTATTGCCTGGATCATAATTTCATGCGCCGTCTGCGCAGCTTCTGCGAGGAACTGAAACCGGGATTTGCACTGATTGGTGAGGTTCTCTTCGGTGACTACAACCTGATCGTAAATGATGAGATGCTTCACAGCTGTACAAACTATGAATGCTACAAAGGAATTTTTTCAAGCTTCAACTGCATGAACATGTTCGAGATCGCACATTCCCTGAACCGTCAGTTCGGACCGGAACAATGGTGTATTTATCGTGGAAAGCATTTGATGACATTCGTAGATAATCATGATGTCACACGTATTGCAAGTATCCTAACGAACAAGAATCATCTTCCGCTTGCTTACGGTCTTCTCTTTGGTATGCCGGGTATTCCGTGTATCTATTATGGAAGTGAATGGGGCGAGGAAGGTGTGAAAGCACCGGATAATGACTATGCACTTCGTCCATGCTTCGAAGAGCCGAAGCCGAATGAATTGACTGATTTCATCAAAGAATTGATTGAAGTTCGCAGAAACAGTGATGCTCTTTGCAATGGTTCTTACCGAAATGTTGTCATTACAAATCATCAGCTGATCTTTGAACGCCGCACTGATAATGAACGTGTTCTCGTTGCGATCAATGCCGGTGATTCAGAATTTACTGCCGGAAATGGTGAACTGCAGGGCACTTTCACAGAACTGCTTGTAAATACAGACGAAGCAGAAACTGTAACTTTAAACGGACAGCTGACAATGCCAGCTTACAGCGTACAGTTCCTGAAAGCTGTATAAGATTTTACTGATTAAGTCATTAGAAAAAGGATGAGTGGTAATGTATCTCACATTTACCATTCATCCTTTTCTTTTTATAACTTCTTCACAAAAAGTGTACGCATCGCATTGAGTATTGCAAGTACCATAACTCCCACATCTGCAAAGATTGCGAGCCACATATTTGCAATTCCAAGTGCTCCGAGAATCAGGCACACGCCCTTTACTGCGAGAGCAAATACAATATTCTGATATACGATTCCGAGACATTTCTTAGAAATTCGGATTGCCTTAACAATCTTCAACGGATCATCATCCATCAGGACAACATCTGCTGCCTCAATTGCCGCATCGGATCCCATTGCCCCCATCGCAATACCGATATCCGCTCTTCCAAGAACCGGTGCATCGTTGATACCGTCTCCGACAAATGCCAGATTTGCCTTCGCCGGCTTCTCAGCCAGAAGTCTTTCTACCTGCTCCACCTTATCTCCAGGAAGCAGTTCGCTGTGAACCTCATCAATACCAAGATCTGCTGCCACCTGGTCTGCCACCTGTTTCGCATCTCCCGTCAACATGATTGTCTTCTGAATTCCTGCCTGTTTCAGTTTCGCGATTGCTTCTTTAGAAGTCGGTTTCTCAACATCTGAAATCACAATGTGTCCTGCATATTCACCATCGATTGCCAGGTGAATAATCGTTCCTACCTTATGGCATGTCTTATATGGAATACCAAGACGATCCATCAGCTTTGCATTTCCTGCTGCAACGCTTCTTCCGTCTACTTTCGCTGTAATTCCATTTCCACTAATCTCTTCAATCTCGCTAACGCGCGAACGATCCAGTTCTTTTCCGTAAGCCCTCTGAATACTCTTGCTGATTGGATGGGACGAAGCACTCTCTGCAAGTGCCGCATACTCTAAGAGCTGCTTTTCTTCCATCTGATTATGATGTACTCCGACCACTTCAAAAATTCCCTGTGTCAAAGTTCCTGTCTTATCAAAAACAACATATTTTGTCTTGGACAGTGCCTCGAGATAATTGGATCCTTTCACCAGAATTCCCTCATGGCTTGCCCCGCCGATTCCTGCGAAAAAGCTAAGTGGGATGCTGATAACCAGCGCGCACGGACAGCTGATTACAAGAAATGTCAGTGCTCTGTAGATCCAGTCATTCCACTGCGGTGCAGCTCCCATTACAAACATTCTCACAAGTGGTGGAAGCACTGCAAGTGCAAGTGCGCCATAGCATACCGCCGGTGTATAATATTTTGCAAATTTAGAAATAAAGTTCTCTGATCTTGATTTTCTAGATGTGGATTCTTCTACCAATTCCAGTACCTTGGATACCGTTGATTCTCCGAACTCTTTTGTTGTACGGATCTTCAACACACCTGTCAGATTGATACAGCCACTGATGATTTCATCCCCTGCTTTTGCTTCTCTCGGAACACTTTCACCGGTCAATGCACTTGTATTCAGTGTAGAGGTTCCCTCTACAACCACACCGTCGATTGGAACTTTTTCTCCCGGCTGAACAATGATCACTGTTCCGATCTCAACTTCATCCGGATCCACCTGTTCAAGACTTCCATCCTGCTCTATGTTTGCATAATCCGGACGGATATCCATCAATTCACTGATATTTCTGCGGCTCTTTCCAACTGCATAGCTCTGGAAAAGTTCACCGATCTGATAAAACAGCATAACAGCAACCGCTTCATTAAAGTCTCCGGACTTCTCATAAAATGCAATCGCAATCGCGCCGACCGTGGCGACTGCCATCAGGAAATTCTCATCAAATACCTGACGGTTTAAGATTCCCTTCCATGCTTTCTTCAAAATATCGTAGCCAACGATCAGATATGGAATCAAAAATAATACAAATCTGATAATTCCTGTTACCGGAAGGAAATTCAATAGAATCAGG
>ERZ1026858.1524-NODE-1524-length-11533-cov-10.933089_pt1 | contig 11533 bp, 5 predicted proteins | sample MGYA00380159_ERZ1026858 | MGnify/ENA primary metagenome ERZ1026858 (study PRJEB33269, sample SAMEA4719795) | human gut metagenome | biome: human-associated habitat; feature: organic feature; material: feces | place: Cameroon | collected 2013-10 ... | reverse complement strand
AGCAGGGTCATTCCCAATAATATTTTCTTAATCATAATTGTCTATACTTTAAATGAATTACAATTTAACGATACTGAATGCACCAGTAATGTCGTTGAATGAGATGACGTACTTGCCTTCTGTCAAGCCGATGTTGTTGCCACCTGATTCACATTTGCCGTACATGTTGATAGCTCCATTAGTTGCACCATATCCCCATGATTTACCCCAAGTGACGCCATCAGCAATCTTGAACTTGAATTCTACTGTCTCACCAGCAGGAACCTCCATTACGTAGTACCAAGCGTGGTTCTCAACGCCCTCAGTGTTGTAAGGAAGCATTGGAGTGTCTGCCCAATTGTTGAATGTACCAGCAATCTGGATAGTGCCATAGTCTGTTACATCGCCCTCGTATTTCACCATAGTGGCTGTATTGTTGGCGGTATTCAATGTGATCGTGTAGTAACCGGCTGCTGATGCAAGGATATGACCTCCATCATAATTAGTTGAACCACGATAGACGATCTTGTCATAATTACCATCATCGGTGCCCGAACCGCCGTCCATACTGTGACCCCAATCGAAGTCTGACTGAATCTTGAAACCTGCTAAAGCAGATTCTTTACCAGTGAAATTGTCTGTAAGGAAGTAGTTGGTGTATTCAATCTCACCCGTACCAGTCTTCTTGTCGTAACGGAAGTTAGGCTTCAAGAACATAGGAAGAGATTGATCACCAATTGACTCCTTCTTGTCGCCCCACTTGCCACCGAACATGTTGCCTACAAGATACCACATTATCGGTGTGGCATCCTTCAATTCTACATAGTATGGTTTTGCTTTGAAGGTGACAGTGTTTGATGTAATAGGGTTGAGACGTTTGTTACCTTCCACTATATAAGCATTGATACGGATGCTTACCTCCTGCTCGGCAGGAACTTCGTTCTCCTTGAATTTAAGGACACGCACCAGACTCTTGTCTATTTCTTCAGCCGAGATAGTAGCATTGCAATACTGTGTTGTCGGGCTGAGAATATCGTAGTCGGCAACCTTTTCGCCACTCTCGTCTGCCGCAGCTTCGTCGGTAGAAACGGTGAACGAGTTCTTTGGAGATACCTGTATCTCGTACGTTACGTTGAGAGGAGCATTGTCGGCTGTATACTTAGGCTGTGACCATGTAAAGTTAAGCTCCTTGGATTTCTCCAAATCAATAAGTCCGTTGGCATATTCAGGAGTATTCAATTTGAACTCTGTAGGCTGAATCAGCGTAGGGTTAGAGTCGTTGTCATCCGAACATGATGCGAATAAGCTGATGATGCCGAAAAGCAGAGCACCAATCATATATTTATTCTTCATATTACATTTTTTCTTTTATAATTCTATAATATTAGTTTTCGGTATCGCCATATCCGTCAATTTGGGTCAGGTTCTTGTTGGCAAGAATCTCTGAAGATGGGAGTGGATATACGTTCTTGGTCTTGTCGAAGTTTGATCCATTGTCGCTGCCACCCTTCAACTCCCATTTGTATGTGGCCTTGTTGCCACCATACTGATTGAAACGAATCAAGTCGGTACGACGTAAACCTTCGCAGTACAGCTCACGGGCACGCTCGTCGAGCACGTCATTAAGGGTGTAAGATGAATGTTTTTCAGCGTGGGCGCGATTGCGAAGCTTGTCAATATAACCCTTAGCCTTATCCGAACCCTCACCATTAAGGTGCATCTCTGCCTCTGCAGCATTGAGGTAGGCTTCTGCTACACGGAAGAGGAAGAAGTCGGTGTCTACAAACTTGCTATCGTGTGGGGTACCACCTTCAGCGTAGTTGTTGTTCCACTTGGGTGTCACAATACCTGAGAAGAAACTTTTGTTTTCGCCAAGTTCCAAGGTGCGTTCGTTCTTATCGTTACCTTTTCCCCAGAAAATTGCACGGTCGTCAATTTTCATTTTACGAATATCCTCAGCCTCCTTCTTTACTACAACAGAAGGATTATTAAAGAATACCTTCAGGAATGAAGGACGAACGCGCATACCCGACCAAGCGTTCTCAGTGGTACCGGCATCCTTGCCTGTAACGCTCTTCATTGCATCATTCCAAAGAGCAGCTACATAGAATAGCGAACCGCCATATCCCTGAGTCATAGTGCCGTCTTGCATCAAAGGAAGAATAGCCTCGCAACTTGCACCGTTCGATCCGTTGTCGCCCATAAAGAGCAGATCGTATGGCTGATAGCCATTATCCTTTGCTGTCTCAGAGATTTTGCTGTCGTCGAAGAGGGCATAGTCTGAATTAATAACATTCTCAGCGTACTGAAGTGCCTTGTCCCAATAAGGGTTGTCCTGACCGTCGTTGTTAAGGTATGTACCTGCATTGAGATACAGACGGCTCAAGAGCAACCAACATGCACCTTTGTCTATGCGTCCATAGTCTGCATCGGTGTCTTTCTCAGGCTTTGCCGGCAGCAAGTCAGGTTCAGCTTCGAGCAATTCTTTCTCTACCCATTTGAAGAGGAATTCACGACCCAACTGAAGAAGTTCTGCACGAGTGTATGTCTTGTTTGCTTCAAACTTAGAGTTGTAGGTATGTGCCTGATACGGTGACTCTGATGAACTATTTTCAACGAAAGCAGGGTCGCCGAAGAAGTCAAGCATCAAGAAATAGTTGTAAGCACGAATTACACGTACCTCTGCATATCTGGCCTTGTCCTCTTTGGCTGCATCAATGTTCAAGAAATTATTCTCAAACGAAATGTTAGACATCAAACGATAGTACAGGTACTTCAGAGTTGGTGTGTCTGCGTTGTACTTGTTGTAGCTGATATCCGTAAGTCCACCGTCTGACCACCAGCAGATAGCTTCGTCGGTAGGCAGCTCGTTGAAGTTGAAAATGTTGCGGAGTAGGGTTGACTTACCAGCGTCGTCGATGGTGAAATCGGCATTACCGTCATTGCCCTCCATAATAAGACCCGCATAGCATTTGGTGTATAAGCCTAAAGTGTTAGGATTCGTTTCAACATTAGGGTCAATGTTTCCCTTTTCCAAATCTGCCATACAAGAGCTCAGACTTGCTGAAAGCAGAAGAGCTGCAGCCGGGGCAATTGTTTTGAATTTATTGAGTTTCATATTGAAATCCGTTTTTAGTTGTTAGAAGTTGAGGTTGAGACCGAGCAGGAATGTGCGGCAACGTGGATAGACATTACTGTCCTTACCTGATGTCATTTCCGGCTCAAGACCTTTGTACTTTGTGATAGTAAATACGTTAGAGCATGAAGCGTAGATACGACCTGAGATGCCATGGTATTTACCCATCTTCAATACATTGTTGAAGTTGTAGCCCAATGTGATATTGTCGCACTTCAAGAAGCTGGCATTCTGTACAAAGTAATCGGTAAGAGGATAGTTGTATGATGTCCAGCCTAAGGTAGTTATATCCTTTGTGGCGTTCTCATAATATCCCTTTGAATTGTAGAGTTCTGAGGTATTGGCTTTACTTTGTTCATATCCGTTATAGACATAGTTGCCTAAGCTGAAACGGAAGTTACTGCCGAGATCCCAGTTCTTGTATGAAACCTTAAGGTTGAAACCTCCAGTCCAAGGAGCTACGATGTTCTTATAGAAGTATCTGTCGTTCTCGTCAATCACACCATTACCATCGCGATCTACGTAGCAGCCCATGATAGGACGTCCGTTCTCGTCATATACCTGCTGGTAAACCAAGAAAGAGTTGGCTGGCTGTCCTACCTTATGATAGGTGATGGGCTGATTCTCACCAACCTGCATACCTGCCTCAATCATATCACGACCGCCAGCAAGTTCGGTAATCTTGTTCTTGTTGTAGGCAGCGTTGACACCAACTTCTACAAACCAGTCTTTTGTCTGGATAGGACGACCTGTGATGGCAACTTCAAAGCCCTTATTTTCCAATGTACCGGCATTCATCAAGAGGGCATTGTCAAAGTTCTGACCTGCAGAGATAGTTGTAGTACTGAGCAAGTCGGTTGTCTTGCGATAATACGCATCAAGGTTTAAGGTAAGTCTTTGATCGAACATACCATAGTCGATACCGACGTTCCATGTGGTGGTTGTCTCCCAAGTCAAATCGTCATTGTATGCCAATGGGAGAAAGAGTGTTCCAGGGTTGTTCTTAATGCCACCGATAGGATAGAGGTGGTGATTGCTTGTACTCTTTTTGTAAGTAAGAGTATAGTATTCCTTACCAGTGTCTTGCTGACCTGTCTTACCCCAACCAAGACGAAGCTTAAAGTCGCTGATAGCATTGACATCCTTCAAGAAACTTTCTTCTTTAACACGCCATGCAAAGGCTGCTGATGGGAAGAAACCCCAACGGTTTCCGTCAGAAAAACGGCTTGAACCGTCATAACGGGCAGTGAATGTAAGGAGATAACGATCTAACAATGAATAGTTGGCACGTCCATACCAGCTCACGAGATAGGTCTGACCTTTACATATTTTAGTGTCGTACGACTTTACAGTTCCTGCAAGAGCTTCCCCCTTGTCGTTTGTACCTTTGTTGGTAGAAGGATACATGGTTCTGCTCCATTCGTTGCCCCAATATTTCATGTGGCTATACTCGTAACCAGCCATGATGTCGAAGTGGTTCGCCTTGTTGAAGTCCTTGGTGTACTGAGCATAGGCTGTTGCCAAGACGTTATACTTCTTTTCTGTATTCTCGCTGTCGCCACCATAGTAGTATCCGTAAGTAGATTGCGGGTTCTTGTGGTCGTACTCGCCACCGTCAGTGTATTCACCGGCTAAGTTGGCGTGCAGATGAAGGTCTTCAAAACCATGTACCTTATAGTCAGCCTCTACATTACCCAAAAGAATGTTGGCACTCTTGTAGAAATTGTAGTGGTCAACCAACTCAACTGGGTTAGAAGGAGATTGATCTGACATACGGTCATATAGGTATGTTGGATCATATGATGTAGTAGCCTTTGTCCACTGCCAATAGCCGCCCCAGTTCTTGAACTTCTCGTCACTGCTCTTCACTGGGCGAGTAGGATCCATTGTGATAGCTGCGCCAACTGCACCCTGTCCGCCTGGATTTGTCTTTGAGTAAGAGTACTTACCATTGATATTCAGGTTGAGATGCTTGTTGAGCAATGAAGGATTTAGGTTGACGCCTGCTGTAACGCGCTCGTATCCTGAACCCTTCAAGATACCGTCCTGACTTGTGTAGCCTACGCTTATGCGATAAGGCATTGACCAAGACTGCTTGCTAATGCCACCTGAGAGGCTTACATTATGCTCATGGCTGACACCTGCACGATATATTTCATCCTGCCAGTCGGTGTCGTATGTGCCTGCTGCATAGTTAGGTGTGCCGTCTGCGTTGTATTCCTTCCAGCCCAATCCTTTGTAAGCAGAAGAATCTTCGCCGTAATAGCTCTTGATGAAGTCAACGTATTCTTTTGCGTTCATCACATCCAGCTTCTTGGCGATGGTGCTTACTGAAAGTGTACCATTGTAAGAAATCTGTGGCTTCTGACCGCTGCGACCCTTCTTTGTTGTAATGATGATAACACCATTCGAACCACGCGAACCGTAAATAGCGGTTGCCGAAGCGTCCTTCAATACGGTGAAGCTCTCGATATCATTAGGATTAACGAGCGAGAGTGGGTTGTTTACACCCTTAGTGTTATTGTTATCCATTGGCATACCATCGATAACAATCAACGGGTTGTTGCTTGCGGTAAGAGAAGCACCACCGCGAATACGAATCTGAGCACCTTCGCCCGGAGCACCAGTTGCTGTGTTTACGTTTACACCAGCAATCTTGCCCTGGATCATATCCTGTGCAGAAGTGATGATACCATGGTTCTTTTCATCTGGCTTGAGGGCAGTAACCGAACCAGTAAGGTCGTTCTTCTTTGCCACACCATAACCGATTACGACAACCTCATTAAGTTGTTTGTCATCGTTAGACATTGTTACTGTCATGTTGCCCGATGCCTTAACGGTCTGCGGTGACATACCAAGGAAGGTGAATGTAAGTTCAGTGCCAGGGGCTGCGTTAACTGTGAAGTTACCATCAATGTCGGTAATGCCAACAGCTTTACCCTTAACGGTAATGGTAGCACCCATGACCGGTTCGCCCGAAGCGTCTTTAACATGTCCCTTTATGGCATTGTTCTGCGCAAAGGAACTTGTTGCAAGGAGAAGACCACCAGCCAATGCCAGTGTCCTCAGAGGCAATTTGATTTTCAACTGCTTCATTGTTTGCATGTTTTTAGTTATTACTACATTATGTTGTTTTAATCAATTTATATCTTGTCAAATTGTCAAAAACATTTTTCCTTTGTAGTGAAGTGTGATTGAACTTTCGCTAAGGGTAGAATGATTTGCAATAGAATACGAGGTTTAAGTGATTGACTGTTGTCTTTCTATGTGCAAATTTAGAATGTTTATGTTTTGGTTATATCCTTTTCGTGTGAAAAACAATCCTTTTTTCAGTGCAAACGTTTGCACCTGTTTTTTATATTATTGTGCAAAGTTGCACAGCCGCATTCGGAAATTATAGCTAATTTTGCAGCGTAACAAAAAACCATGTCAGAAAATTTACCTATAACAATGAAGGATATTGCCCATGCTTTGGGCATTTCCGTAGCTACGGTGAGCCGTGCGCTCAACGACAGTCCGCGCATTAGTTCAGTGCAACGCAAACGCATCCAGGATTATGCCAAAGAGCATAACTTCTATCCGAACGTAATTGGTGAAGCTTTGCGCCGTAGTCGCATCCAGCCAATGAAGGTGATAGGAGTCATCGTTCCTGAGTTTGTGCATTATTATTTTGCGTCGGTGCTGTCAGGCATTGAGGAGGAAGCTCGTGCCCATGGCTATCGTGTGATGGTGGCACAGAGCAACGAACAATATGGCAAGGAGGTTGCTATCTGCGACGACTTCTATAAAAACAAGGTGTGCGGCATCATTGTCTCGCAAGCCAAGGACACCAGACAGTACGACCATTTCCGCCGACTTATAGACAATGGAGTTCCTCTCGTATTCTACGACCGTATTTGTACTGGCGTGAATGGATCGCGAGTGGTAGTTGACGATTATAATGGAGCTTATGCAGCTGTATCACATTTGATAGAAACAGGATGTAAGCGTATTGCCTTTTATGGCTCGCCCATGAATCTGGAGTTGGCGAAAAACCGATACAACGGCTATCATGACGCAATGGTGAAGCACGGGCTGAAGGTGGACGAGGCTCTTGTCAGATTGTGTGACAATCGTGCACAAGCTGAAGCAATCACTCCTGAAATACTCTCGTTGCCAGCCGAAGAGCGTCCCGATGCCTTCTTTGCCATCAACGACGATACTGCTATAGGCATACTGTATACAGCCAAGCGCATGGGATTTCGTGTTCCATTGGATATCAGTGTATGTGGATTTACCAATGGTAGTCGTGCAATAGCTTGCGATCCGATGCTCACCACGGTAGAACAGCGTGGTGTGACGGTTGGAGAGGAAGCTGCCAAAGTACTTATAGATCAGGTAGAAGGCACGCTACCACGCAATGAGGTGGTGATGCGTGTTGTTCGCACCCGCCTTGTAGTGAGAGACACTACGCGTTGAGTTCGGAAGTTAACACCTTTTCGTTAGCGAAACTAAAATAAAACCAAATAACAATGATCCAAAAACCTAATCTTTCGTTCTGGAAACTCTGGAATTTGAGTTTCGGATTCTTTGGCGTACAGATAGCTTACGCTCTGCAAAGCGCCAACATATCTCGTATCTTTGCAACATTGGGAGCCGATCCCCACAATCTTAGTTACTTCTGGATATTGCCTCCATTGATGGGAATATTGGTGCAACCAATAATTGGTACTCTGAGTGACAAGACATGGTGCCGTTTCGGCCGTCGCGTACCTTATCTTTTTGTAGGTGCCACTGTGGCGGTGCTTGTTATGTGTCTGTTGCCCAATGCGGGCTCGTTCGGAATGGCAGTGAGTACAGCTATGATATTCGGTCTTATTTCGCTGATGTTTCTCGACACAAGCATCAATATGGCAATGCAGCCTTTCAAGATGCTTGTGGGCGATATGGTCAACGAGAAGCAGAAGTCGCTCGCTTACTCTATACAGTCTTTCCTCTGCAATTCGGGTTCGCTTGTAGGCTACGTGTTCCCCTTCTTATTCACGTTTCTTGGTATTGCCAACGAGGCACCTAAAGGTGTAATCCCCGATTCGGTTATCTACTCGTTCTATGTAGGTGCCGCCATTCTCATACTCTGCGTTATCTATACTACATTGAAGGTAAAGGAGTGGAATCCAGAGGAATATGCCAAGTACAATGAAGCTAATCCTGAGGCAAAAGAGGAAAGCGCAGGCTGGATAACACTATTGAAGAATGCACCTACGATGTTCTGGAAAGTAGGACTCGTGCAGTTTTTCTGCTGGGCTGCCTTTATGTATATGTGGACCTACACCAATGGTACTATTGCCGAAACTGTATGGCATACTACCGACGTAGCATCAAGTGGCTATCAGGAAGCAGGCAACTGGGTTGGCGTATTGTTCTTCTGGCAGGCCATCGGTTCGGTGCTTTGGGCTATGGCATTGCCTAAGTTCAAGAACGAGAAGTTTGCCTATGCTTTGAGTCTTGTTATAGGTGGCATTGGATTCGCTATCGTACCGTTTATCGGTGACAAGACTCTGCTCGTACTTCCATTCTTGCTCATAGGATGTGCTTGGGCTGCAATGCTTGCCATGCCTTTTGCTTTCGTCACCAATGCGCTTGAAGGTTACAGCCATAAGGGAGCCTATCTCGGACTATTCAACGGCACTATATGCGTACCGCAGATTATAGCTGCTGTGTGTGGTGGTTATCTGCTGCATCTTGTAGGTTCACATCAGAGCAATATGATGATTGTAGCAGGCGTATTGCTTGTTTGCGGAGCTGTGGCTGTTGCTGCCATTAGAAGCCCGAAACATGCATGACAAAATGCAAACGTTTGCATCGTTTTCTGTGTAGAATGTTCGGTTTTTGCGTTATAGTGTACCATAATTTTTCATAATTTCGCATTGTGAAAACCAATGATAAAATTATTGTACCAACAAACCAATAACCAAAATACACAATGACAATACATTTTCACATAGAATACCGTACTGCATTCGGTGAGGAGTTGTCACTCAACATTATCGAGAATAATGAAGTGAAGACTTATCGTATGACCACCGTTGACGGAATTGAATGGTGGTGCGACCTTAAATACAGTAAAGCAGACCCTACACTTGTATATTATTATAAGGTGGAGGTGGGTGATTCTGTTGAGCGTAATGAATGGCAGACGGTGAAGCATGTACTCGACCTGACGTGTAGTGCAGCTACCGATTATGTAGTGTACGACCGTTGGAATGCAATGCCCGAGGATGCTTACCTCTACAGCAGTGCCTTCACCGACTGTATCAACCACATGCAGCCGCAGCCAATGCAGTCTACTGCCTATGCCAAGACTCTGCGTCTTACGGTGCGAGCACCGCAGTTGCGCGAGGGTCAACGACTGGCTGTAGTAGGAGCACAGAAGGCTTTGGGCGAGTGGAATCTTGACAAAGCGCTGCCCATGACGCTTCATAACTATTGCGAGTGGGCGGTCGATATAGATGCATCGTTGTTGGATGATGATAGTATAGAATTTAAGTTAGTTGTAGTGAATGGTTCGGGACTGGTGATGATGTGGGAGTGCGGACGCAACCGCACCATCACTCTGCCCCAAATCATGAACGGTCAGACGGTGGTGTACAGTCTTGATCAGGCTTTCTTCGAAATCTGGAACAGAAAGTTGGCAGGTACACTTGTACCGGTATTCTCGCTTCGTAGCAAGACAAGTGCTGGTATAGGCGACTTTGGCGACCTTAAGACGATGATTGATCTTATGGCAAAAACCGGACAGCGCGTGCTGCAGCTCCTGCCTATCAACGACACCACCATCACCCATACATGGACCGATTCTTATCCGTACAGCTGCATCAGCGTCTTCGCCATACATCCGCAGTATGCCGATTTGCGTACATTGCCACAGCTGGAGGACGAAGAAGTACGCACAGAGATGGAAGCAGAGCGCCAACGACTCAATGCTCTGCCACAGATAGATTACGAAAAAGCGAACGCATTCAAATTACAATATTTACAGCGAGTCTTTGTTCAAGAAGGTAAAAGGATTATGAAGAGCGCCGAGTATAAGGCGTTCTTTCAGGAAACACAAAATTGGCTCGTACCATACGCTCAGTATTCATGGCTGAGAGACAAGTATGGTACAGCCGATTTTACACAATGGCAAGACCATAACACATGGAATGAGGACGACCGCGCGATGCTGTCAGATTCTCGTACAAAGGCATATCATGAGGTGGCTTTCTACTATTTCGTGCAGTACATACTGTCGTCGCAGATGAAGGAAGCACACGAGTATGCCAAGCAGAAGGGCGTAATACTGAAGGGCGACATTCCCATCGGCGTGAACAGACACAGTTGCGATGTATGGATGGAACCAAAATACTTCAACCTTAACGGACAGGCTGGAGCACCGCCTGACGATTTCTCGGTTAATGGACAGAACTGGGGATTCCCCACATACAACTGGGGCGAGATGCTGAAGGACGGCTGCCAGTGGTGGACACGTCGCTTCCAGAACATGTCACGATTCTTCGATGCCTACCGCATCGACCACGTATTGGGATTCTTCCGTATATGGGAGATACCTATCAACAGCGTTCACGGACTGACAGGACAGTTTGCTCCGTCGCAGGCAATGAGCCGTGAAGAGATAATGCAGTATGGACTGAACTTCCAGGAAGAGCGATTTACAGAGCCGTTCATAACCGATTGGGCGCTCGACCGCGTATTCCATGAACGTGCCGACGAGGTGCGTCGTGAATATCTGGAACGCATCGATGACGAGCGCTATCGCATGAAACCCGAAGTAGACACACAACGCAAGATAGAGGCACGCTTTGCAGGTGTAACCCGTCAGGAAGACCTTTGGCTGCGCGACGGATTGTATTCGCTTGTCAGTGACGTGCTCTTCGTGCGCGACCGTAACAATGCCAACATGTTCCATCCGCGCATTTCAGCCCAGCTCGACTTCATCTATGAGTCGCTCTACGACAACGACAAGCAAGCCTTCAACCGCCTTTATAACGACTATTTCTATCGTCGTAACAACCAGTTCTGGTATCGTGAGGCAATGAAGAAGCTGCCCAAGCTTGTACAGGCAACCCGTATGCTTGTGTGTGCCGAGGATCTTGGCATGGTGCCCGATTGCGTGCCATGGGTGATGAACGAACTGAAAATATTCAGTCTTGAGTTGCAGAGCATGCCCAAGACAACAACTACACGCTTCGGACACCTAAGCCAGAACCCTTACCGTTCGGTATGTACCATATCAAGTCATGATATGCCTACATTGCGACAGTGGTGGGACGAGAACTACGAACGCACGCAAGACTATTACAACTCGATGCTCTATCGTCAGGGACCAGCCCCGCATCCGCTGCCAGGATGGCTTGCCAAGGACATCATTGCACGTCATCT
>ERZ1026858.1513-NODE-1513-length-11598-cov-3.704843_pt1 | contig 11598 bp, 17 predicted proteins | sample MGYA00380159_ERZ1026858 | MGnify/ENA primary metagenome ERZ1026858 (study PRJEB33269, sample SAMEA4719795) | human gut metagenome | biome: human-associated habitat; feature: organic feature; material: feces | place: Cameroon | collected 2013-10 ... | reverse complement strand
GCCCTCGTCATCGTCCGAATCGGAATTGCCATCATCGGCACCGGAATCATCGTTATCGTCGGTGGCGTCATCGCCATCAGTATCGTCCGGGTCGTCATCGTCAGAATCGTCGGCGCGCTGCGCCACAGATGCCATGACGAGCGCCATGAGCGAATCGCGCGCGCCCTGGGACGCCTTGTCGCCGCTCTCGAAAGTCTCGATGGCGGTGGCAAAACCCATATCGACGGCGTCTGCCGGGCTGATCCACGTCTCGGCGTCCATGAGCTCAGTGAGCTCATCCTCGGTGATGGAGACGCGCGCCATGTATGCCGACTTGGAAGCACTCGTGATGGTGTCCATATCGTCGGCGAGCTTGCGCAGGTCGGCGGCGTTGACGCCAATTGCGCTCGTCCAGGCGTTATGGATCATCAGCAACGATGCATCCGACATAAGGCGCTCGTCACCGGCCATGAAAATCACGGACGCGATCGAGCAGGCGAAGCCGTCGCAGGTGGTGCGCACGCGCGCCTTGTGTCGGCGGAGCGCCGAATAGATGGCAAGGCCCTCGGCGACCTCGCCGCCATAGGAATTGATGTGCACGTTGATCTGGGACACATCACCGAGCTCGTCGAGCATCTTGGACAGCTTCGGCGCGCTCATGGCGTCATCGTCCCACCAGCGCGCGCAGATGTCACCGTAGATGTCGAGGTCGGCGGTCGTGCCGTCCTCGGAGGTAGTGAGCTGGAAGTATTTCTTCACTAGATTTCACCCCCTTGGTTCGCATCGCGGAGTACGTCCTCAACGGCGCCAAGATTCTTGGTGATGAGGCGCTTGTTGGCGAGGTCATCGTCAACAGGCTCATAACCGAGTGCCTTGAGCACGTCGTTGATAGTGAAAACGCCATAGGACACCAGCTGCGAAGCGGATGCCGCGGCATCGAAGATGTCGATGTGCTTGATGGTGGTCGTGTCGACCTTTACCTTTGAGCCGGCCATGATTTCATCGGGCTCGAAATTCTTTCGCGTGACCTCGTCCGAAATCATCTTCGCCTCGGGGTCGACCGAGAACGTGAGCATCGTATTCACGAGGTCGCCCATGTTGGTCATGTCGCCGTACATAATCGACTTCGGGACCTTAAAGGCGATGGCGGCACTGTCGTAGATCTCTTTGCGGAGGTCTGATATATCGGTCGGCTCGACTGCGTTCTCGACCTTGACCGGCTCAAGGTGCGAGCCCTTGGTCTCGAAGTACACGGAGTTGGCATTGTCGATGAAGGTCTCGAGGTTGCGCTTGAGCATGGCCTCGGTATCTTTCTCATCCTTGAGGCCACCGGTCAGACCGCGCTCCATGACGAGCTTGTATTTCTGGCCTGAGGTCGCCTTGTATGAAGCCATCGCCGACGCCATAAGCGTCGAGTACGAATCGAGCATGCTCTCGACGTAGCACGAGACATTCTTGTCGGCGAGCTTGAAGAACATGCATTCGCTCGCGCGGTACTTCTTGATAAGGTTGGCGTTGCCGATGACGATGCCGCTGAAAATGTCCTGCTCGAGAGGATGCTCTTCGCGACTATAGGAATCGGCGACGTAGAAGCTGTCGCCGACAGGCACGACGAGCGCGTCGCCGCGCATACAAAGGCGCTCGACGAGCTCGCACCAAAACTGTGCGGCGTTCTGATTGCCATTAGGCTCGACGTTCAGGCGATACCAGAGGTCATCAGTGACCTCCTTGCCGCTATCGTAGACGCGGAAAAGGCACATCGCGAGCGCGTTGGCCTTATAGGAGATTGCGGTCGCGAGTGCGATCGCCTTGAAATAGGTAGCAGCGGCGAGCTTGGACTCAACTCCGCTGCCGGCGGCAGGCTCAATCTCGGCCTGCGTCACGCGCAAACCGAGGAAATCGATAGCTTTCAAACGGCCTCCCCTCTAGAAGGTCATGGTCGGGATGATTTCGATGTCGGAGGTATCAGGCAGACGTTCTGCCACCGTGAATGCGGCGGCGAGCGCCATGAAGCCATCGGTCTTACGCGATTTCGGCTCGATCTTGTCGTAGCAGTAATTTCCATGCGCGGCGGCTGTGAGCTTTACGTTGTTCGCGTACCAGCGCATCATCGGATCGTCTCCCCAGGCGATGCGATGGTTGATGAGCGCCGAGTTGACGATTGGCTGAATCTGCATCAGGTCGGACGGTCGCACGAGCTTGACGGTCTTTTCCTTAGCGGAAAAGCCGATTGAATCGAGCTCGCGCATGAAGGTCGAGTGGCGGTATGAGTCGATGGCTCCCTCTTGGATGTCGTATGTCCCCATCTGCTCGTAGAGCCAGTCGGTCACGAGGCTCGCGTGAATCTCGACATCGTCGACATACTCGAGCAGGCCGCGACGCTCCCACTCATCGAGCGGCGCCTTGATGCGCGCCAAGTCCTTTGACGCGCGGCAGACCCAAGAGTGCTGGATCGCGAAATACTCGTCACCGTCTCGGAAAAGTAGCGCCGCTGCAACGAAGTCCTGAGTTTTCGCGAAGTCGATGCCGAAAACACAGGTCATGCCGGAGAGGTCCGGCAGCTCGCGCGATGCGGCCTTGAGGTTGTCGTAGTCGGTGAGCTGATAGTCCGGGTTACCCGCCGGCAGGTTCATACGTTTGGTCATGAAGTCGGCGTTGCCGGCGGGATTGTCCAGGAAGTCCTGATACTCCTGCTCGATCTGACTCATCAAGACGGGCAGGTACGGCAGGCTCGGGTTCGCCTTGACCCAGTTACGCTTGTCGGAGACCTCATCGGCCGTGTCGAGCTTGAAGATCAGCGGCAGGAATCCGTTGTCGGGAATCTCACCGGAGAGGATGCGGCGCGACTTATCGAGCAGGCTGTCGAGCACGCCGTCACGCACATCGCCATCGGTCGTGATGTACAGGCGCCGCGGATGCGGCTTCTTACCGAGGCCGGTCGTAAAGACCTTGATGTTGTCGAAGTTCTGGTAGGCGTGAACCTCGTCGAAGATGACCATGCCGGATCGCAGGCCGTCCTTCGACTTGGGATTATCAGTGCGGTACTTGATGCGCGAGTTGGTCGACCGGCAGACGATTTCCTCTTTATTCCAACGGAAACCTTTTTGGAATCGTCGGCGCTGACCGGAATTCTCGAGGATGTTCCAGATGTCATCGAAAGAGGTCTTTGCCTGGTCCTCGGAATTGGCGCAGATGTCGACATCGTAGTCGCGGATGCCGTTGACCTTGGTGGTCGAGCAAAACGCGATGAAGCTGCAAAATCCGTTCTTGCCGCCGCCGCGCCCCATATAGACGAGCTCCTGGGACCAGCGAGGCGTGCCGTCCTTGTTGAACACGCACATGAACAGCGTGAACGCGAAATGCTCCCACGAGAAAAGGTCGAACGGAAAATACTTCTCGTAATGCCTGTATTCTGCCAGGCGCTCGGTGTCGATTATCAGCTCCTCGTCGGCGAAAACTCGCCTGAGGTGCGCCATGAGCTGATGCTGCTCGGCGCATGCCCTGACCTTTCCGGTCTCAACCATGCGCATGTAGGTCGTTATCTCGGGACAGTTGATGCGCTTATGCCGCCGCGCGCGTGCGCTAGAACTCACCCTCGCCGTCATCCTCACGGCGCTCGGGAACGACGAGCTTGCAGCGCGCGGTCACGGTGAGACCGAGCGAGGATGCGCAAGCCTGCGCCTGCTTAAAGGCGCGGTCCTGCGCTATCTGCAAGTTCTTGATGTTGAGCGGGTCGTGCTCATCCATCAGATCTGAGGTGTAACGCTCGTAGAGCGATTCGGATACGACGTATCGCGCGAGGCAGTCGGCATCTGGTTGCCCGAAATTGTCGGGCATGAGCGCCGTCAGCATCTCGGCGTAGCGCTCGAACTCACCGCGAATCTCAGGCCACTTGTCGAGGTAGCCGGGCGGCGACACGCCGCGCAGCGCGACCGGCACGACCGACTCGGTCGCCTTGCGGCGCTCCTTCTCGGCCTTGGTCAGGTGCGACTTGCCGCGCGCTGTCAGCACGTCGACCGGCTGCTTGTTCCTGCCCGCCATCCGCACACCCCCTATCACTGATTTTCAAAAACGGAATTTAAAATCCTCTGTCCTATACACCCCCCCGTTGTTCGCCCCCTACGGAATTAGGGGCTATGGGGAGCTGGGGGCCTGTCTAGCGTCAGTCCCAGCGCTCCTTGGTCACGGGCTTGCCCTTGGGCTTGTGCCGTGGACCGTCGAAGCGACCGTGAGCGGCGTTGTGACACGAGTTGCACAGAGGATGCAGCACCTCGCGCCTCGTCCCATCTGGCAGCTCGATGAATCGAGTGAGCGCCATGCCTGGATGCGAATGCACGTGGTACTCATGATGCACTGTGTCAGCTCTCACGTAGACGCCGTGGTCAGCACACTCCTCGCACTCAAAGCCGTGGTCCTCAAGGACCTCATGCCTCAGTGCTTTCCACTCAGGCGAGTTGTAAAAGACATAGATCTTGTCATCGGCATAGAGCTCGCGAATCCATGACGCGAGCGGCCTGTCGCTCGGGACATGCACGGCGCACCTCTGTGGACAAAAGAAAGGACCGATGGCTGCTGTTGCCCATCGGTCCCTCAACTACCACGATCCTTACCAGCGCGCCCCCGCGCTGTGGCTGCGCACTGAACAGGGTCAGACTGTCTCAATGCGCGAATCGCAATGATATCTATAACACCACATCGCGCAGCCATACCGGCTCACATCGGCTCAATGTGGCTCACATCGGCTCAACTTTTGAGGTAGTCGGCGTTGAGCCCGATGCTGCCGGGCATGGAGCCGAGACCGACGCCGTCGATTGCATGGCGCAAACCGATGCTGTCGATGGCATCGAGCGCCGTCATAGCACGCCGCTTGGCGGTCGCCGGAGAGACGTGGCACACGGCACCGCACGATACCCACGTCTCGGCGTTCAGATAGCGCCAGAACAGTACATCGGCGTATTCGCTACCAAGTACCGCCGAAACTCCTTCTCGTCCGTTCCTGCCGTAAATGAGAGCCGCACAGAGGTTAAGTAGCTTGGTGTCCTCGGCGAGACGTGAGCGCATCATCGATTCGTAGTCCACGATCGCGATTGACGCAGCCGTTCCGTTGACGTCCTTGGTGGCGCCGCGACTGCCGCCTGAGATTGATGACGAGCCGCCGAGTGTGCGATGACGCATGCGCTCGAGCTGCTTGGCGGCGTGGTCGCGCTCGATGGCGGCAGATCGCGCGGCCTCGAACAGCTCGCGGGCGTTCTGGAAATCGTCTAGCACAGCTCGGCTCCTTTGCAAATGTCGTGGGTTTTCAACAGCTCAAAAAAGTTTTCAACAGAGAAAAAACCAAAGAGAGGACTTCCTTGTAAGGGTGACTCCCGACGCCCGGCACGTCTCGTTAATAACGAGCCGTGCGTCGGCGTTTCTTTTATTTTATTTTCTTTTATTTTATTACAAGCAAAGCTTAAGCTAAGGTTAACCTTAGGTTTGTTGAAAGTTTCCGCAGGTAGATTAGGCATTTTCACTCCCCTCTTTTCGTGGTCTGCCGCCGGTCATTCCAATGGCTCTGCGCTTGCCAAAGTACAGTGCTGACTCGTCCACCACAGGCGATTTTATTGCACCGTCCCCGAACATCTGTATGAGTCCACATTCGGACAGATCTTTGAGAAATTGCCCCAGGGCGCTCAGATCGTCTCCAAACCAAAGCTCGTCTGCCAAGAGGTACTGGCTCTCGGTATCGAGCACGTCGATGACGTGGCCATCCTCGGCGGCAAGGCGCTCAAGCAGGCGCATGAACCTGCCGTAGCCGTCTGGTCCGCATCGCCTGATGAAGCGACGGCAGGCGGTCGAGTCGGCAAGGTGCGCTTCGTGGGTGAAATACTTGAGCGGAGCGGCAGCAGCCGCCTCGATGTCAGCCTGTGTGACCTTTCTCCTTGCCATCGAGCAATCTCCTAGTCCTTACGTTTTCTTTCCTCTAGATAGGCGTGTCTCTTGGCTCCCCATTTCGGATGGATGGCGATGCACTCGGGACAGCGCTTTTGGTTTTTGGCGCGAGCGGCAAACTGCTTGCCGCAGACACAACAGGTGGCGATCAGCTTTGTGGTGCGCTCTCCATGAGCCTTGAGCCCTTGCGCTCGGCATTCCGGGCACGTCTTTCGGTAGCGATTTTGGTAGTCGGCACCTTTGCTCGGATCTGGCAGGAATGTCTTGCCGCAGACGCCGCACTTTCTAGGCACCGACAGCTCGGCCTTGTGGATGCCGGATGCGAGCTCGCAAAGCGCCACACATTGTCTGAGCGATTCGGCGTCATGCCAGTCCGGTGTGTTGGCAGAGTTGATGCGAGCCATCAGGCGGTGCGGCACAGCGACGAGGTTTTCAGGTGAACAGTTGAGCGGGTTCTTGTCGGCGCAGACAACGTCATATCCATCGGGAATCGAGCCATGCACCTCTCGGTAGACGATGTAGTGTTTGAATTCCCAATTGTCTTTCGACATTGGGACCGATGGCTCCTCGCGAACCTTGACCAAGATGCCCCCCTTGGTGCGCCGCTCGTAGCCGATGGGCTTTCGCGACCTGCCGCCGCCTGGGCGCCGAGGCCGCATCTGCCGTCCGTTGTTGGCGCGCCACACGTTGACCTGACCGCGCGAGAGCGGAAAGCCAAACTCGGCCTCGAATTGCTCTGACAGCGCAGGCACGGCCTGTCCCACATCGTGCTCGTCCATCCATGTGTTATAGGCGGGCTCGCGCGCCCAGATGATGCGCTTGGTCGTGGTATCGGGCGCTTTCTCGCGCGAATGCCTGAGTCCGAGCTTATAGGCCTTTTGCGCGAGCGCGCCGGCAGTCGGACGGCGCCCGAACCGTTTCTCGAATTGGTCGAGCAGATGCGGGACGTGCTCCTTGGCATAGTTCTCGCGAATCCACTCAACTTCTTCGTCGGTCCATACTCGACTTCCCATTAGAGCAGGCCCTTGGGGATGGTCGCGGTGGTACCGAGCTGATGCTTGAGCTTGATGACGTCGGCAGTCAGGTGTCCAGAGTCGATGATGGTCTCGGCGATATCCTTGACCGCTTTTGCGCGCTCGATCTCGGCCTTGAGCGCATCGGTATCGTTCGGGTCGACATTCTCAAGTCGCTCAAGCTGACGGAAAATGGGCGCGTTGATGTCCATTGACATAAATGTTTTCCTATCTCGCGGAGTTGATGGTTAGTGGTGCTTTATGGCGCGGTTGCCGTAGACGAGTGAGCACCAGTCCTCGCCTCGGCGCTCTTGGTAGTCCTCGCAGATGGTGGTGTCGCGGACGGCGCGGAGATACGGATCTGGATGCTTGCACCAAGACCTGTCGTATCTCTCGCGCCACCAGCGGCAAGTCTCGCAGCAGGGCGCTGGTGGGAGCATTACCGGGTTTTCTGCCAGTCGCGGACATGCTCGATGCAGTCGATGGCCTTGTTGAGGTCGCCCTTACAATCGCCCTTGTATGCCCAGCGCCAGAGGTATTTGAATGCGTTAGCCCACCAGAAAATGACCATCGGAGGCATCGCCATACGGGTCGCCCTGGCAAGCATGGCTGCAAGCGCCATGTCGCAGGTAATGAAGCCGTCGCCGCGGTAGTGCTCGGGAATGTTCTCAAGCCGCTCCTTGTTCCTGTGGTCAATGCTCTCGATGACGCCGTTGATGGTCGTAACCCAGGCGTGCATGGCACGCTCGGGTACGGACACGTTGCCATCAGAGCGGTCCTCGGCCTCGTCGACGAAGTTGAGGTAGGAATTGATGCCACCAAGTGCGCACTTGAGAGTGTCGCGCTCGGTCTTGGTAATGAATCTAGGCACGGTCGGGCTCCTTGTATTTGTCGCAGGTATATGACGGATTGACGCTTATGACAGCCTTGTCGACCGAACAGTAGAGGTTGCCGGGGCTGTCGGGATTGGCTGGCGGCGTGAAGGTGTACGGCGCAGCAAAACGGCACATCGCGCACGTCTTTGGCGTCTCGGTCTCAGTGGTCGGCTCGTCGCTCATCGGCATTTGCCTTTCTTCTTAGGATTCTTGGTATTTCGGCGCGATCGCTTGAGAGCCCTCTCTCGCGCTCGGTTGGCCTTGCGCTCGTCATTCAAGGCGTTTTCAGACAGCTCTCGCCAATCGTCATCACTGTGGCTGAGCGGGTTGACGAATGTGGCAAAGTCAACGGGCACAAAGGTCGCGCGAGGCTCCTGTTGTTTTGGAATCAGGCCGACAATCATGTCGGCAGCTGAGTCAATTGGTGAGCCGTATAAAATTGCATCCTCATACATGCTCGCGACAGCATCGGCCAAATCGCGCGACGATGTCGCAGTCTTGTCGCAGCTCTGTCGCAGTTGCAGGGCGTTCTCGAAAAGCTGCCGAAACTCTGGACGCATCGGCAGAATCAGCTCGCCCTTGTCAAGCCAACGAGGTCCGCTGAAAACGCCATCGCGCCTGAATCGCTCGACGAGGCATCTGCACAGATCGCGTGCGCTCGTGATGCGCTCCATCACTCGTAATCCTCGTCATCGTCGCGCGATTTGACGTTTACGAGCAAAAAGGCGAGCGCGGCAAAACCCAAGGCAAACGCCGTAATGATGACTGGCACATACCAGATGAAGGTCAGGTGCGCAAAAAAGCAGACAACTGCGGTGATGACCGTGATGGCGATGAGCATGACGATCGAGCCAAGCAACGCCGCCAGGATGCACAGCAGCTTTGCAAGGCGCTCGAAGTTGCGACGGCACTCTGGTCTCATTAGCGCTCACCTCCCAGGGCGACAACCTGAGCGCGGCGATGCTTACTCAAGCCACCGACACGGCGATTATCGGCGATGGAGTTTGCAAGCATGAACTCCTTGGCTCGGTTGATGCCGATGCCGGGAATGGCGCGGATGAACTCGAAAACCTTCATGCGCTGCATCACGGGCAGCTCGATTGCCGCGGCAACGGAGAGGTTTCCTTCCTTCATCTCGCGCTTGAGGCGCATCCTCGCCCTGCGCGTCTCGATTGCTTTCTGGGATGCGGCGGAGCGCTCCTCTGGGGTCAGCAGCGGGAGTGGGTTGGGGATGCCTCTGGACATCTCGTCCATCTCGCACAGCGCATCGATTTCGCTATCGGACATCTCGTCGAATTCGTCCATTTCGTCCTCTTTCTGGGTGTAAGCAAATAACTCGTTCTTATTTGCTTGGTGACTGTTGCTTTACGTGTTTTTCGTATGTCTAACTGGGGTTTTTCCAGATTGTTGAATTGTTGAAAACTAGTCCATTGCAACTCCATTGCAACCGCTATTTCTAGCTGTTTTTGGAGTTTTCAACAGCCTTGTTCCATGCCGTGAGACCGTCCCTGATCCTTTTCTCGGACTGCTCAAGCTGCACTCTCAGTGCCGCATAGGTGAGTACATCGTCCTGATGGATGGCAGATAACTTTCGGTACATAACTATTAGGTCGCTCTCTTTCTTGGTGAGCTGTGTGGGCTTCATCTAAACACCTCCTTGAATCGCCTTGTAAAAAGTTTCAGCTGCCGCCATGTCACGGCCTTGCAGCATGTGACCGTAGATTCGGATCGTGATTGCAGGCGACGAATGCCCCAGGCGCTCGCTGAGCGTGACCACGTCGACGCCATGAGCCAGGCACCAGCTCGCATGGGTGTGGCGCAGCGTGTGGAATGTCACCTGGCGGTCGAGGTCAAGCTTTTCGACCAAGCGCTTGAACCAACTGCTCAAGGTCGAAGGTCTCGCCCACGTGCCGTCGACGCTCGCGATCCCCATGTCACGGGCGCTGCCCTTCTGGGTCTCGTGCCAAGCCATGAATCTCGCGATGACCTCAAGCTCCTCCGGGACGAGTGAGATGTTTCGCCTTGACGTTGAGCTCTTGGGCTTCTCCTTGCGGTAGGGCTGCTCGTTGCCGGGCTCAACGACCGTGCCGCCGATATGGATGTATCCGCGCTTTTGGTACACATCCTTGGGGCGCACGGCGCACACCTCACCGCATCGGGCGCCGGTGTGGAGTGCCAGCCACGCTGCAAAGGCATTCCGGCGTTCGATGTCGCCCACCTCCACCTCAAAGCTAACGATCGGGTCGAGGTAGGCGTTGAGGATTGCAACATCATCCTCCTCGAGCGCGATCGCCTCGTCTTGGTCCCGGTATGGCTTGACGGCGGCGAGCAGCGGGTTGGTCTCGACGAGTCCCACACTCACGAAGTACCTGTAGGCACCTCGCAGGAATTGGTAGACCGCATTGACCGTGTTAGGGCTCAGCGGCTTGCCGTCGCGCGAGCCGTGACGCAGTAGAACTCCGTTGAATCGCGTGAAGTCGAGCGCGCTCAGCTCGTCGGCGCGCTTGCCGCGAAGAAATCGAGCGATGTAGCAGCGCAGGAATTGGCGCCATTGCTTGATGGAGTTAGGACTTGCGCCGTTGATCTCGCGCATCTCGATGTAGTCGGCGAGCATGTCGGTGAGCACCGTGGAGCGCACGCGACCGTCTGCTGTGAGGTCCGATGCCCAGATCGCTGCGGCGACTCGGGCATCGGCCTCGCTGGTGGCCTCGGGAAAGGAGCGGTAAGCCTGAATCTTCTTGCCTTTGGAGTCTTTGCCAAGATATATTCTGCTGTACCAGATCCCCCTTGAATCCTGCTTGACTGGGACCGTTGACGCCATCATTCACTCGCAGTCTTGGTGTCGCATATCGCATTGTCAAGAATGTCCCAGATACCTGCAACCGACGCCAACTCATCAGTGTCATGCTCGCCGGGGATGCACGCGCACTCAACAATCGCGGCGCACGTCTCGGCGATGACGGCGCACGCAAACTCAGGCGTTTGCGGCACCGGCAACAGCTTGGCGCAGTCGCCTAGGAGCGTTGGATCACTTGCGCAAGCGCGGGCAATCGACTCTAGCATGTCGACACTCGACCCGAGCTCGCAAACACGGTCGATTTGATAAGAGCTAGTCATCGTCGCTCACCTCAATCTCACCGACGCGCAGGTCGCGCAGGATGGTCGGAATGGTCTCGATGTCGAGCTCAAGGTCTTTCTCCATACGATTGACCGCAACCTCGAAGGTCTTTTGAATGATTCCGACAACGAGCTCGCGCGAATCATGCGACACATCGCCCATCTCCAAGCCTGCAATCTCCTTGCAAAGAGCATCACAGGTCGACGCGATGGCATAGGCGATCTCGGGATACTTGACCGGTTCATCGTCCTCAACCTTGAGTGACGGCATGCAGTGGTAGGCATCGGCACCGACGGTGAGAATCAGTCCCAGGATGTAGTCAGTCGAGAGAGTCATAATTTGATAACTCCTTTGTTTGTGTTTGCTGGTATGGGAACGTTTGTTCCCATGACCTGAACGGTCTCGATTTCTGCCGGGTTGTCGACCGGCATGATCTTGATATGGACGCCGGGGTTTTGCCTGTCGATTGCGACCGTGGGCACGACGGTCAGCCACTTTTGCGAATCGTCGACGATGGCGCCGGCGCCATCGAGCTTGCTGCCGCGCGGTCGGCTCAGACCGTCGAGCACCCATTTGAGACCGCCGTAGATGTTGGGTATGTCTCGGCGGCGGTCACGCTCGATAAAGGTTACGTAGACGAGTGAATGGGTATTGGGCGGCGTCCAGGACGCTTGCCGCATGG
>ERZ1026858.1512-NODE-1512-length-11603-cov-4.433495_pt1 | contig 11603 bp, 8 predicted proteins | sample MGYA00380159_ERZ1026858 | MGnify/ENA primary metagenome ERZ1026858 (study PRJEB33269, sample SAMEA4719795) | human gut metagenome | biome: human-associated habitat; feature: organic feature; material: feces | place: Cameroon | collected 2013-10 ... | reverse complement strand
CTACGATACTTACGGCACTTGGTAATGATTACGATTATGATTCTGTATATGAGAAGCAGGTGACAGCGCTTGGAAGAGAAGGGGATGTAATTTTTGCAATATCAACAAGCGGTAATTCGGCTAATTGTGTAAAAGCCTGCGAGAGAGCGAAGGATATGGGGATAACTACTGTAGCGCTTACGGGAGAGTCCGGAGGGAAGCTCAGAAAAGTATGTGATTATACTTTTAACGTGCCATGCACAATGACGCCGCATATACAGGAAGCGCATATCATGCTGATTCATATAATCTGTGGCATAATTGAGGAACGCCTTATGGAGGCAGGTTATTTTGAAGATTAAGGATTTGTGAGGGCTTGCATATAAATGTGTGGAATATTTGGAACGATTAATTACAGAATAAGTGAAGAAAAAGCACTGGACTGCCTTAACAGGATGATACACCGCGGACCTGACGGATACGGGATATGGCAGGAAGATGGTGTTACACTTGGACACAGAAGACTTTCGATTCTTGATCTTTCAGAGAATGGCAGGCAGCCGATGTCATATGCTGATGGAAGATATGAGATAACATTCAACGGCGAAGTATATAATTTTATAGAAATCCGCAGGGAACTCATGTCAAAGGGTTATACATTTAAGAGTGACACGGACACAGAGGTCATTATTGCTGCGTTTATCGAGTGGGGCGAGAAGTGCCTCGATATGTTTAACGGAATGTGGACATTTGCAATATGGGACAGGCTTGAGAAGAAGATGTTCATAAGCCGTGACCGGTTTGGAATTAAGCCTTTGTATATTGCCAATCAGGGTGGAAGAATAGCATTTGCATCAGAGATGAAGGCAATAATGCCACTGCTTGATAAGACCGATATTAATCGTTCTCTTATTGAAAGATATCTTAAGAACCCACATTATGAGATGCAGGATGAATGTCTCGTTGAAGAGATTAAGAGATTCCCGGCAGGCTTCTGCGCATGGATTGATGCGTCCGGTAATATTGAGATGAAGCGCTGGTGGAATACTCTTGATCATATAGTTGATGTTCCTGCTGCTTATGAGGAGCAGGTTGAAAAGTTCCGTGAACTGTTCCTTGATTCATGCAGAATAAGAATGAGAAGTGATGTTACATTGGGAACAGCACTTTCAGGAGGACTTGATTCGAGTGCAACCATATGCGCAATGGCACACATTATGAATGGTGCGGATAATGACAGAGTTAACAATGACTGGCAGCATGCATTTGTTGCAACATTTGCAGGAACGCCGTTCGATGAGACAAGATATGCCAGGCAGGTAACAGACCATCTTGGAATAAACAGTACATTTCTCAATATAGATGAGAGCGTGTCATATGACGAGCTGCTCAATAAGACTTATCTGTTTGAAGACCTGTGGGTGAATACACAGATTCCGATGATGAAGATATATGAGCAGGAGAGGAAGCACGGCACACTGGTGTCTCTTGACGGACATGGTGCTGATGAGCTTTACTGCGGTTATAATTTTGATGCCTTAAGAGCGCTTCCGGATGCACATTTTAAGATGCACGATGTTGATAATATCATAAGGGCATATGTTGATCAGTTAAGCGATAAGGAAGCGGATGTTCATTCATCTGAGTTTAAGAAAAAGCGTAACAGAATATATGTGGATAATCTTATACACTACTATGGACGCAGGATTCTCGGAAAACCTGCAGTGGACAGCGCATATACCGGACATCCGGCATGGAAGGAGCTTGATAATCTTAATAAGGCACTGTTTGTGTCTACGCATGAGACAGTACTTCCGACACTGCTCCGTAATTATGACAGGGACAGCATGGCAGCGAGTGTTGAGATAAGAATGCCATTTATGGATTACAGACTTGTACAGTATGCATTCTCTATCGGATGGAAGTCAAAGCTTCATGACGGATACACCAAATCGATAATCCGTGATGCAATGGCACCGTTTATGCCAAAAGATATAGCTTACAGAAGAACAAAAGTAGGATTCAACGCACCTATCAATAACTGGATGAAGACCTGCTACAGAGAGATGTTTACTGATATTATGAACTCGGCAGATTTTATGAACTGTGACCTTATAGATAATCCGGCACAGGTGAAGGCTGATTTTGAAAAGGTGCTTAATGATGACAGCGTATCTTTCAGCTTTGCATGTTACCATGTATGGAATAAGCTGCAGCTGTTTTTGTGGGAGCAGGCATTCATCAAGGAGAAAGGAAGACGCTGATGAATATTCTTGTGGCGATGAATGATGCATTTGTCAAATGTTATCAGGTTATGCTGACATCACTGATTAAGAATAATCCGGATGAGAATATAACAGTGCATGTACCATACACTGACGGACTAAGCCGCAAAGGACTTGATTCAATTAAGGAATTGGTCAGGAACCAGAGCCATGGCAGTGCATCAGTAAGAGAATATTATTTTGGAAAAGACAGACTTGGCAGTCTGGATAAGCTGCCTCTCGGTATGTGGTCGGTTGAGATGTTTTTTCGGATATTTGCACAGGAATTCATACCTGAGAGTGAGGACAGAATACTGTGGCTTGATGGCGATATAATTGTTAACGGCAGTATAAAGGATTTTTATAATACGGATTTTGACGGCATGTATTATGCAGCATGTGAAGATATCGCAATAAGCCACGGCAAGATAAAGGAAGAATACGACAATCTTGGATGGAACAGTGAAGAGATATATGTTAATTCGGGAGTGCTTCTGATTAATCTTAAAGCATTGCGCGATAATGGAATTACAAGAGATGCGGCTGTGGAATATGCGCTTGAGAATATGGATAAGCTGCATTATCCGGACCAGTATATGCTCAATGCAATGTTTCACGATAAGATAAAGTTCGCTGATGCATTCAGGTACAACTGTCAGGTGTCCGGATATTCATATAAGCTTGCAGATATGATATTATCAGAATCGGCAATACTGCATTTTCCGGGATACAGGCCTTGGCAGACTGATTATCAGAAACATTATTCTTCTGCAATACCGGGTGATATATGGTGGCATTATGCAAAGCTGTGCGGACAGGCTGATGGGTACATGAGATGGAAGATACTTAATACGCTTAAGGTAAAACCGTGGCAGATATTATATAGATTGAAGAAGCGCACTTAAAAGGAGGCAATATGGGAACGTTTGTATCTAAAGAGGAGATGAAGGAACTCCGTGCAAAGTTTAAAAGAGAGGGAAAGACGGTTGTTCTGTGTCATGGCGTATTTGACCTTGTTCACCCGGGACATATCATATATTTCCAGCAGGCCAAGGCTATGGGAGATGTCCTTGTTGTTTCGTATACGGCAGCCAGGTATGTAAGAAAAGGCCCGGGACGTCCGTATTTTGATGATGAGATGCGTAAGACAATGCTTTCGGCAATCGGATGCATAGATTATGTTATGATGTCAGACGGATATACGGCTGATGATATGATAGAGACTGTGGAGCCTGACTTGTATGTAAAGGGTCAGGAATATGCCAAGGCTGAGGATGATATAACAGGCAAGATTGGAGAGGAAGTTGCACTTGTCCGTAAGCACGGCGGTGATGTGCGTTACACCTCAGGTCAGGTATTCAGCTCAACAAAACTTATTAATACTGCATTTCCGGCACTTACAGAGGAAGTAAAGGAGTATATGCAGGATTTCAAGCAGCGTTACACAATGGAGGATATTAAGGCATATACTGAGAAAATGCAGGATCTCAAGGTTCTGGTTGTAGGTGATGTAATCATTGATGAGTATGTATTCTGCGAGGTTCAGGGCCTTATGTCCAAGAATGTTGCATATTCTGCAAGACTTCACCGAGACGAGAAGTATCTCGGAGGTTCAATCGCAATCGCAAGACATATCGCATCATTCTGCAATAATGTAAAGCTTATGGCAGTTGTAGGCAAGGAGCCGGAGTTCGAGCCGACCTTCAAGAGAGTTCTCCCTGAGGAGATAGCGGTTGATTTTGTATATTCAGATGAATATCCGACTATAGTAAAGAAGCGCTATGTATCTGAGGATGTCAAGAAGGATGAGGTAGACAAGGTATTTGTTATCAATAACATTCCACTTGATATGACGATTGATAAGCCTGCCAAGACTGCATTCAGAGAGAAGCTTGAGCGCAATCTCAAGGAATATGACCTTGTAGTTCTGTGTGATTTCGGACGCGGGCTTATTGACAGAAAGACAAGAGAGATAATTGAAAAGCAGGCTAAGACGCTTGTAATTAACTGTCAGACCAATTCTTCCAATTACGGAACTAATCTTATAACAAAATATACACGTGCTGATGCATTTTCACTTGATGACAAGGAGCTTAAGCTTGCATTCTCCGATTATAACAGCGCAAGCCATCAGGAGAAGCTTGCAATGCTGTCTAATCATCTTCACAGCTGCGGCTGGCATACTATGGGTGGTCAGGGTGCAGAGGTCATTGATGAGAATGAGAACATAATGAGATGTCCTGCGCTTACTAATAAGACAAAGGATACAATAGGCGCGGGAGATGCATTTTTCTCACTTGCGGCACTTTGCACAGGAGTTGAGGCACCATGGGAGATCGGAACTTTCATGGGTAATATTGCGGCAGCGCTTGCGGCTAACATTGTTGGTAACAAGAAGCCTGTTGAGAAGGTTAATGTCCTCAAATATGCGAGCACACTTATGAATGTGTAGAACGCATAGGGTGCAGGCTGAATAACGGATAGGATTATAATCAGATGATAGATAAAAGAAAAACCGTAATTAAAAACAGAATAAAGAAGGCTCTGATACCGGCGGCAATACGCGAAAAAAAAGCAGCACAGCGTCTTCTTACAAGCGTTAAGGCGCAGATTGCCGATACGGGAGTGCTTGACAGGGAGACTCTTTTTGTGGATTGTGCTGATACAGACAGGGAGATACAGGCGCTTGAGCAGCAGTATCAGGAGCTTATGAAGGGCAAGGACGGCATACAGGTGCATTTTCTCTTTAACCTTGCGCTGGGGGCGTTTGTGCAGACATTTCTTATTGCAAAGCATAATAAGGCAGACTGTGACAATAAGCTGCATATTATGGTGCCGGCAAAGATTAACCCTGAGACGGGGGATGTGAAGCTTCCCAACCCGGAGGTGCCGAAGTTCTTTGATTTTCTGTTTGTGCCGGATAAGAGCAACATAAGACTTTATCTGTATATACTGAATTATCATTTTGATGAGATAGATCTGACAACATGGAGCAGCTTTGCACCGGGAAGCCTTGAGGCGGACGGCTCTAAGGACGCGTATGCGGATTACCGCGGTTTTAAGGCAATTGAATACAGTGAAGAAGAGAAGCGTCATGGTGATGAATACCTTAAGAAAATCGGTGTAACGGGGCGTTATGTAAGCTTCAGGAACCGTGTTGCCAAGGGGGGAAGTCTCGGAGGAGTGCGTAACGGTGATACCTCAACGTATTACAAGGCCGTGGATTATCTTCAGAATAACGGAATCCAATGTGTATATGTAGGGCTTAATGAGAATGCAGATGAACTCGGCAATGGAATTATAGACGCATCCAAGCAGTACGATGCAATGATGGATCTGTATATCCACTCCAAAGCAGATTTCTTCATGGGCGACCATTCGGGAATAATATCATTTGCGCAGCTTTTTGACAGACCGATGATTCTGCTCAATCTGCCGTACTTTACAATGAGCGGAGATGCGTATGGCCCGACATTTGTTGAACGTGACCTGCTTCTTCCTGAGAAGATATTTGACACTAAGAATAAAAAGTATCTCACAATCAGGCAGATGCTTGAGTATGAGATGACATATCCTGAATATAAAGATCTTGTTGAATACTATGTTAATAATGGTTTTGTATTTGAAAAAAATACCGAAGACGAGATATTATCTGTTGTAAAAGAGATGCTTGCAAGAATTGAAGGTACATTTGCATACAGCGCCGAAGAGCGGAAGCTTATGGACAGATATTTTGGGATTATGCAGAATAATGCTGACAGATACGAGGCAAAGTGGTGCCGTGCATCTATAGGAATAGAATTCCTTAAGAATAATCAGTGGCTTCTTGATTAATCCGGCTGATAAGTTGATGAATTTATATATGAATTACATATATAGTGGAATGGAGAACGATGGGAAAGTTAAATCAGATTGCGGGAGATATCCTTGGCAGGGTTAATCCTGAAGCTGCACAGCAGCTTATTACCGCAAGGCATATTAAGAGAGAGCTTGGCAATAAAAAGCTTATACTGTGCGGAAGTGACGATACGGCAGTTAATCTTGATAAAAGGCTTGTATCAATGGGATGTGCCGGTGCAGCATATTATATTGATACGGAGAATCCGGGCGTTAAGGTTAACGGCAGGGATGTAAGGACTGTTGAGAGTGTTATGTATGAGAATACCGATGATATATACATTGCACTTATTGCGTCTAACCGGATGCACAGAATTCTTGGTGCGCTTCTTGAACTGGGATTTGAGCCGGAACAGCTTCATGTGTTCTGCAATGCCAATATCCCGGGCGGCAGCAGGCTGCTTGACGTGTATGATGTTAATCTTGGATTTACAAGAATAGATGACATACCTGGATTCACAATATTTGACAGTAATACGGATGATTCCAGACAGAAGAAGATTATTGTTACACTTGGTGGAAGTACGACGGATGCAACATTTGCCAATGTTATGAGCTGGTCGGAGATTATGCAGCACAGACTTACGGACCGCGGAATTAATGCTGTTGTGTATTGTGGAGGAATTGCTGCGGCTAATTCAACGCAGGAGCTTATAAAGTGCATAAGGGATGTTATTCCGATGAATCCGGATGCAGTTATATCGTACAGCGGGATTAATGATATTAAGATGCTGGAGAGCAGCACGCCATTTGTTCTTGACTACCAGAAGGAGATAGCGGACAGGAGCGTTGATGCCGGGCTTGTTGTGAATAATAAGGCTTACCGCAATACCGGCAGTGATTCAAAGCTGACGCTTAAAGCGGTTACGGCCGGGCTTGAGAATAAAAAGCCATATTCCCGTTACTGGGTTGACAATATAAGAATGATGCATGCAGTATGTGAAGAGTTCGGAATACCGTTTCATGCATTTCTGCAGCCTAACGCGTATGCAGGTAAGGGCGGGCAGATATCATTCCACAGGGAGCTTCTGGAAGATGCTGCGGCACAGCATTACAGAGAGCTTACGGAAGAGATGAAAGAACTCATAAAAGATATTGATTATATTACAGATATCACAGATGCCATGGATGGCAATATGAAGTGGTACATGGATGACTGCCATCTTCTTGAACCGGGCAATCGTATTATAGCAGACAGGATTCTGCCGGTGACGATTGAACTTGTAGGATGAGTATGTTATAATAAAACGTGGTTTTTACATCAAGAAAGGATTAAGAGAACATGCATATTTTAGGAATTTCCGCTTTATATCATGATTCTGCGGCTGCGATAATTGAAGACGGCAGAATTATTGCGGCTGTTCAGGAAGAGCGTTTCAGCCGTAAGAAGCATGACAACCGAGTACCTGAGAATGCTATAATATATTGCCTTAAGGCAGCAGGTAAGAAGATGGAGGAGCTTGATGCGGTTGTATATTACGATAATCCGCTGCTTACTCTTGACCGTTTTGTTAAGAATGCAGAAGCACTCGGAAGTGAGTCAGATGGCCTTATAGAGCGTACACATGACGGAATGTTTGCTGAGAGACTCTGGATAGCAGAGCATCTTCGTAAGCGTTTTGGCAGACTTGGTAAGGAAGACAGGCTTCAGGTATGTGAGCATCATATGTCGCACGCAGCGTCAGCTTTCTACCCTTCGCCATTCGAGAGTGCCGCAATACTTACAATTGACGGTGTCGGTGAGTGGGCTACAACAACAATAGCTCATGGCAGGGGCGGACACATTGAGATGCTTGAGGAATTAAGATATCCTCATTCACTTGGACTTATATACAGTGCATTTACAGCATTCTGCGGTTTCAAGGTTAACTCAGGCGATTATAAGTTTATGGGACTTGCACCATATGGAGAGCCTGTATACTATGACATAATCAAGGAGAAGCTGATTGACCTTAAGGAAGACGGTTCTTTCAGAATTAATCTTGAATATTTTGACTATTACAAGAATGAATATATGACTAACGATAAGTTTGCTGAGTTATTCGGCGGACCTAAGCGTGAGATGGAGAGTACGATAACAAAGCGCGAGATGGATATCGCAGCCTCAGCACAGAAGGTTACAGAGGAGATAGTTATTGCACTTGCAAAGCATGCACAGAAGATTACGGGAGAGAAGAATCTGTGTATGGCAGGTGGTGTTGCACTTAACTGCGTTGCTAACGGCAAGGTGCTTAACACAGGTGTGTTTGATAACATCTGGATCCAGCCGGCAGCAGGCGATGCAGGCGGAGCACTTGGATGCGCACTCTATGCAGCATATGAAAAGTATGGAGTAAAGAGAACTGCTGACCCTGACGACTCACAGCAGGGAAGCTACCTCGGACCTGAATATTCACATGATTATATCAAGAAGTTCCTTGATGACAACGGATATAAGTATCATGATTATGGTGCAGATGTTAACAGGGAGGTCGCAAAGCTTCTTGCAGACGAGAACATAATCGGAAGATGCTCAGGAAGAATGGAGTTCGGACCGAGAGCACTCGGCAACAGAAGTATCATTGCAGACCCGAGAAGCGAAAAGATGCAGTCCAAGCTTAATCTTAAGATTAAGTACAGAGAGTCATTCAGACCATTTGCACCTTCAGTACTTGAAGAGGATATATCAGACTATTTTGAGATTGACTGCCCAAGTCCTTACATGCTTCTTGTTGAGAATGTAAGAAAAGAGCGTCAGATACCGTTTGACAGGGATGCGATGCTTAAGGCTACGGATTTTGATATGCTTCCGATAGTTAATTCAAAGCGTTCAGACATTCCTGCGGTTACACATATTGATTACAGCGCGAGAATCCAGTCAGTTAATGAGAAGCGCAATCCGGGCTACTATGACCTTATAAAGGAATTTAAGAAGCTTACGGGATGCAGCGTTATTGTTAATACTTCATTCAATGTTCGTGGTGAGCCTATTGTGTGCACACCTCAGGACGCATATAAGTGTTTTATGAGAACTGAGATGGATGTCCTTGTACTTGATGATTTTGTTCTCCTTAAGGATGAGCAGCCTAAGTTCGAGGATAAGCAGGACTGGAGGTCAGAATATGAGCTTGATTAACAAACTGTTCAAGGGAAAGAATACTGAGAACAATGCCGGTACACAGGCACAGCAGGTTCCTGAGGCTTCATCACAGGCTGCTGCGGATGCCGGATGTACAACGACAGAAGAATCGGCAAGAATTTATGCATTTGCTAAGGCCAATGCATCACAGGCTAACACCGAGAAGATATTCGGAACGAAGGAAGCTGATTCATACTATACCGATTCAGCCAGGGTTCAGGTATTCCCTGAGAGAATCATGGACTTCGGATTTGATAATCCGGTACAGCTGGAGGCATATCTTAAGGAGCTCTGGAAGGATGATCTTAAGATGCAGGAGCTTATTCCTGTAATTAAGGTTGCAACATTTGCCAACCGTGATAAGTATGACAGTAAGTATCAGGATTTAAGCCTTTATAACTACACTCTGTAAAAGAGTGCTGATAATACAAAATATTTTTCAAAAGGAGAAATGTTATGGTTTCATTAGTAACAGGCGGATGCGGCTTCATCGGTTCGCATATTGTAGACAGACTGCTGGCAGAAGGTCATACAGTCCGTGTTATTGATAACTTTTCAACAGGACGTCCTGCTAACCTGGATCATCAGAAAGGCAACCCTAATCTGACAATCTATGAGATGGACATTCGTAATAAGGAGCAGATTGAGCCGGTATTTGAAGGCGTTGACTATATTTTCCATATGGCAGCCCTTGCTGATATTGTTCCATCAATCCAGAGACCTTGGGATTACTTTTCATCTAACGTACTCGGTACTTACAATGTATGTGAGTGCGCAAGAGCAGCAGGCATCAGGAAGCTTGTATATGCAGCTTCATCATCATGCTACGGTATTCCTGATGAGTATCCTACCAAGGAGACAGCAGAGATCCGTCCTCAGTACCCATATGCTCTTACTAAGAGACTTGGCGAGGAGACAGTTCTCCACTGGGGCCAGTGCTACGGTCTTCCTGTAGTTACTCTCAGACTTTTCAATGTATATGGCACACGTTCAAGAACATCGGGAACATATGGTGCGGTATTTGGAGTATTCCTTGCACAGAAGCTTGCAGGTGAACCTTTCACGGTAGTAGGTACAGGCGAGCAGACAAGAGACTTTACATATGTAACTGACGTAGCTGATGCATTCTATACAGCAGCAATGTCAGATATCGTTAACGATACATTCAACGTAGGAAGCGGCGGAACATATTCAGTAAACAGGCTCTGCGAGCTTCTTGGCGGTGAGATTATCCATATACCTAAGAGACCGGGCGAGCCGGACTGCACATTTGCAGACACAACTAAGATTGAGAAGGCTCTTAACTGGCATGCACATGTTACACTTGAGGAAGGCGTACAGAAGATTCTTGATAACATCGATTACTGGCGTGAAGCTCCTGTATGGAGACCTGACACAATTAGTGAGGCAACTAAGGACTGGTTCAAGTACCTTGGAAAGGAAAACAACTAGATGCACACCGAATACCTTAATCAGTTCATAGACGCATTAAAGAACTGTGAATTCTATAAAGGCAGTGAGCAGCTTAACGGATACAGCGAGGGCATTCAGGCTATGCTTGATGCCTTCACTGAAGTTAAGAAATCAGGCAGAACAGCATATTTTGTCGGCAACGGCGGAAGTGCTGCTATTGCAAGCCATATGACAAGTGATTTCAAGAAGAACGGTAATATGAAGACCGGAGCTCTTCTTGATGCATCGGTTGTCACATGCTTTGGTAATGATTTTGGATACGAATATATGTATTCCAAGCAGCTTGAGCAGATAGGCAGCGAAGGAGATCTCCTGATTGCAATAAGTTCATCCGGTAATTCAATGAATATTGTCAATGCAATAGCTGAGGCACGTAATAAGAAGATGAACGTAATAACATTATCAGGCTTTAGGCCGGATAATAAGATAAAAGGCATGGGCGATATTAATGTTTATGTCGCTCTTGAGCAATATGGAATTGTTGAGTCAGTTCATGTCACTATTCTACAGCAGGTAGTTGACGCAATTCTTGAAAGGGACGGCGCATTTAGATAAATGCGCCTTATTATCTACTATGGAAAATAAAAAACCGGCAATATTTCTTGACAGGGACGGCTGTGTAACAGTTGAAAAAAGCTATGTGAAGACAGCAGAGGACATGGAGATATATCCTTTTGCAAAGAAATGCGTGGACAGAATACATGAACTCGGTTACTGGGCAATCGTTATTACCAACCAGTCCGGAGTAGGCAGGGGTATGTTCACGGAAGAAGAGCTTGGAAGAATGAATGACCGCCTCATAAGAGAGACCGGAGTGGATGCCTGTCTCTTATACACATCTGACGCTGCCGACGATCTACTCTGTGTAGATC
>ERZ1026858.1510-NODE-1510-length-11608-cov-57.078767_pt1 | contig 11608 bp, 10 predicted proteins | sample MGYA00380159_ERZ1026858 | MGnify/ENA primary metagenome ERZ1026858 (study PRJEB33269, sample SAMEA4719795) | human gut metagenome | biome: human-associated habitat; feature: organic feature; material: feces | place: Cameroon | collected 2013-10 ... | reverse complement strand
AGTTCAACTACGACGTATTCTATGGTGGCAAGCATCCTTACGACCTGGTACGCTCCAACCAGATTTTCGCTCACTTCGATTTCTGGCAGCGTGGCATCGGTAACCGCAGCTGTGGTGGTGACTCTTGTCTGCCACAGTACATGACTCCGACAGGAGCTCATGAGTTCACTTTGCGCTTCACTCCGATGGCGAAATAAGGAAATAGAAATATGGGTATTATAGATCATACCCACACGCCCTGAAAGGGCAGAAGCTCCTAGCCCAGGGCAGCGCCCTGGGCTAGGAGCTTCTGCCCTTTCAGGGCGTGCTGCGAAATAGCATTTAGTAATCCTGGATGTAGCCCTTGGTAAACATGTCATACGACAGGGCTTCCAGCTCAGCGAGCGTCATGTGCTCCACGGCATGCTCTATCTTGCGAATCAACTCGTCTCGCTTGAAATCGTCGTTATCGCTCAGGCGCGATGTAAATCTATTGCTCATTTTTTACATTGAACTTTGAATGTTGAACTTTGAACTTTATGATTAGCTTTATTGCTCCTATGAAACTATTGGCGCTCATAGGTATTGATGATGTTTCCATCATACGCTTCATGGCTCACTAACCGGATGTTATGAGGAAGCTTTGGCGCTGCAGTTCCAGCAGTTACCACGTTTTCCACAGATGTGGATAAAGATGTTTCTACTCTGATTTCATCCCATAATCCGGCATCGAGGAAAGCCTGATGGGTGATGGCTCCACCTTCTACTATCAGCGACTGCACCTTATTATTATATAGGTACTGCATCATCTGCTTCAACACCTCTTCCTTGCCCTTGGAGAAATCCAAGCCCTCGAAACAAGGATGACGGCGGTCGATGACCAGTCGCATCGGATCCTTGCCGCTCCAATCTCTTACGTTGAGCTGGCTATGGTCACGCTCGTCAGTAATTCTACCTACCAGGATGGCGTCGTTCTCGGCACGAAGCTTATGCGAAAGCATCTTGGTAAATGGTGAAGAAATCGCCATACCCTGATAATTATTATCCAGAAAGCCATTCGCCGTCTGCGCCCATTTCAGGATGATGTATGGCCGCTGATGGGTATTGAAGGTGATGAAACGCTTGTTCAGTTCGAGGCATTCCGCCTCTAGAACACCCACCGTTACCTCGATGCCTGCCTCACGAATCTTCCGGATTCCCCGACCCTGCACCTTGGCGAAAGGATCCACGCAGCCACAGACACATCTCCTTACACCTTTTCTTACGATAAGGTCGGCACAAGGAGGCGTCTTGCCATAATGAGAACAGGGTTCGAGACTCACATAGATAGTGGCTTTCTTCAGCAGATGCTCATCTTCGGGCTTCACAGACGCAAAGGCATTGACTTCAGCGTGCCCCTCACCACATCTTACATGATAGCCCTCGCCGATGATTCTGCCCTCTTCGCTCACGATGACGGCGCCCACCATCGGATTAGGCTTCGCATTCTGCCTACCGTTCTTAGCCAACTGCAGGCAGCGGCGCATGAACATTTCATCTATCTCCTGCAGACTAAGCGGTTCGCCCGTCTGCGGATTCTGAAAAGATACTTTATTTCGTTCCATATCCTATTTTTCTTCGTTTTTCTTACTCATTTTCGATAAATTGTCGTACCTTTGCTCTCAAATCAAATCGCAACAAGCAATATCAAGATGAAAACGTATCAGCAACTTTGGCAATCCCTCACCCCACTTTATGATGCTGGCGAAGCACAGGCTATCGTCCGCACCGTGCTTGATGTGAAGTACGGAATGACTCTGACCGACATAATCTGCGGCAAAGTTAATGAAATATCTGCAGACGAGGAAAGAAAACTGGAAGAAATTATCATAAGACTGCAAAAAGGAGAACCTGTGCAGTATGTTTTGGGCGAAGCCGACTTTGCGGGAAGGACCTTTCATGTGGAGCCTGGCGTGCTGATTCCAAGACCGGAAACCGCAGAACTCTGCCAGTGGATAGAGGAGGATATGGCCGGGAAATCAACTGTTTCTTCGGGAGATTCTTCAGAAGATTCTCCAGAAGATTCTTCGGGAAATTCTCCTCAGGCGACAGACGACGCTAAGCTGATTCTTGATATTTGCACAGGTTCCGGCTGCATTGCCATCACATTAGGACTCAACATTCCTAATTCTGAGGTTACAGGATGGGATATTTCGGAAGATGCCCTCAGAATAGCACAGGGAAATGTGGAAATGCTGAAGGCAAGAAATGTTAGAATCGAATATCAGGATGCCTTGGCTTTGCGAAAAGCAGCGAATACAACGGAAATATCTGATTCAGAACCAGATTCTTCTCCATCCAAAGACTGGGACCTCATCGTGAGCAATCCTCCTTATATCTGCGAAAAGGAGAAAGCGGATATGGAAAAGAATGTGCTGGAGCACGAACCGAGCCTCGCCCTCTTCGTTCCCGATGAAGACCCGCTGAAATTCTACAGAGCCATCGCCGAATATGCATCTTCAGCACTCAAATCCGGAGGAGCATTATACTTCGAGATTAATCCTATCTACGAAAAGGAGACCCGGGAAATGCTGCTAAAACTTGATTTCAAGGATATAGAAACCAAGGAAGATGCTTTCGGAAAGAAGAGAATGATGCGAGCTATAAAATAGTCTCTTAGATAAGCGGATTGCAAATCCGCAAAATAATAGGGTCGAACATTTTTTGACGCCGGATTGCAAATCCGGCGGAACGCCTGGCGGAAGACAACGCCTAGCGATTCCAGAAAGTCCACCGCCAGGCGTCCCTGCGGATTTGCAATCCGCAGTAAAAAAAGGTTCGACTTATCAAAACCAGGGGATTTGTAATCCCCCCAATAAAACATAAATGCATTATGGAATATTATTACAACTCCAAGCGCCCCAAGAAGCCGATGACAGAGCAGCAGGCACTCCTGAAGCTCACCACCCTCTGCACACAAGCCGAACATTGCTCGCAGGAAATGCTCGACAAGATGAAGAAGTGGGAACTGCCCGAGGATGCCATCGCCCGAAACATGGAATTCCTGACCCAGAAAAAGTTCATCGACGATGAGCGCTTTGCCCGATTCTTCATCAACGACAAGATAAAGTACAACAAATGGGGACGCCGCAAGGTGGAGCAGGCCCTCTGGATGAAGCATATCCCGAAGGATATATCCGACCCCATCTTCGAGGAAATCGAGGATGACATGTATATGGAAACCCTCCTTCCCCTCTTGAAAAGCAAATACAAGAGCATCAAGGCGAAGAACGATTACGAGCGCTCGATGAAACTCATCCGCTTTGCCCTGGGAAGAGGCTACAGCATGGATGTCATCCACAAGTGCATCGACAAAATGAAAGAAGAAGATCTGATAGAAGGATGCGACTCAGTATTTTAGGGAAAATCATCAACCTGCTCCTGCCCCGCTATTGTCCCGTCTGCGACAACAGACTGCTGGGCTCGGAAGAGATGCTTTGCATTAACTGCCTCAAGCACCTCCCCCTCACCATGACCTGGAGCGACCCCTACGAAAACGAGATGGCAAAGATGTTTTGGGGGCGCATCCCCATCGAGCGATGCGCCGCACTCATCTACTACAGCAGCCACTCCAAGACCAGCAATGCCATCTACCAGCTGAAATATCACCATCGTCCCGATATCGGCACCTATCTGGGCAGGCTCATCGGAAGCAAGGGACTGGAAGTCAACTTCTTTGAAGGCATCGACGCCATCATCCCCATTCCCATTACCAGGAAAAGACAACAGGAGCGAGGCTACAACCAGAGCGAGGAGATAGCCAGGGGAATACAGGAAAAGACGGGACTCCCCATCATCACGGATGCCATCAGGCGAACCGTGTTTACAGAAAGCCAGACCCACAAAAGCAGATCTGAAAGACAGGAAAACGTAAAGCACGTGTTCCAGACATCAGCATTCTATCACGACGCCCAAGGCAAGCACCCCATCACCAATCTTGCTGGAAAGCATCTACTCATCATCGACGACGTCTGCACCACAGGCGCCACCCTCGTATCCTGCTGCGAAGAACTGCTCAAGGCGGGCAAGATGAAATTCAGCATCACCACCATCGGATGGACACACGATTAAAAATCTATAATTAATAAGCCATTTATGATGATTAATCATTTTTTTGTCGTACCTTTGCAGATATAAATTATAATTATTTAATCCTTATAGAATTATGGACAAACTGAAGAAAGAATTCGCATCTAAGTTATTGAAGGTTAAGGCTATCAAATTGCAGCCTAACGATCCTTTCACTTGGGCTTCTGGTTGGAAGTCTCCTTTCTATTGTGACAACCGCAAGACCCTCTCTTTCCCAGAACTCCGCAACTATGTGAAGCTCGAACTCGTACACGCCATCCTGGAGCAGTTCCCAGAGGCTGACGCTGTTGCAGGTGTAGCTACTGGCGCTATCGCACAGGGTGCATTGGTGGCTGACGAATTGAACTTGCCTTTCGTTTACGTTCGTTCTAAACCAAAGGATCATGGTATGCAGAACCTCATCGAAGGCGAAATCGACCCTAAGGCTAAGGTTGTTGTAGTAGAAGACTTGATTTCTACCGGCGGCAGCTCACTCAAGGCAGTGGAGGCTCTCCGCAAGAACGGCAACGAGATTGTAGGTATGGTAGCTAGCTACACATACGGTTTCCCTGTAGCAGAGAAGGCATTCGCAGACGCTAACGTGAAGTTGGTTACTTTGACTGACTACGAGCACGTAGTGGCAGAGGCTTTGGAAACAGGCTACATCAAGCAGGAAGACGTAGAGTTGCTCCACGAGTGGCGCAAGGACCCAGCTAACTGGAAGAAGTAATCAAGCTGACCCATCAATAATGAGTACAAGTACATTCGAAAGTAATATCAAACAGATTCCTCACAAGCAGGAATCTGTTTACCGTACATTGAGCGATCTGAACAACCTGCAGATGCTCAAAGACCGCTTCGAGCAGGTGAAAGACCAGATTCCTGAGGACAAGAGAAAGGAAATGGAGAAACTCAAGGACCTGAGATTCGACAGCGACAGCATCACTATCAACGCCCCAATGGTGGGCGACCTGAAGATGCGCATCATCGACAGAGATTTTCCTAAGACCATCAAATTCGAGACAGAGAACAGCCCTATCCCATTCAACTTCTGGATTCAGCTGCTCCCTACAGGAGAATTCTCATGCAAGATGAAGCTCACCATCAAGGCTGAGCTCAACATGTTTATCAAGGGTATGGTGAAGAAGCCATTGCAGGAAGGCATCGAGAAGATTGCAGACGCCCTGGCGATGATTCCATATCAAGATTAATAAAAAGATACAATTATGGCACATAAACTTTGGGAAAAGAACTTTGAAGTAAACAAGGAAATAGAACGATTCACCGTAGGCCGCGACCGTGAGCTCGACCTCTATCTCGCCAAGTACGACGTGCTGGGAAGTATGGCACACATCACCATGCTCGAAAGCATCGGACTCCTGGAGAAGGATGAGCTTACCCAGCTCCTCGCAGAATTGAAGAATATCTACGCCATCGCCGAGAAAGGCGAGTTTGTCATCGAAGACGGCGTGGAGGATGTTCATTCCCAAGTAGAATTGATGCTCACCCAGAAACTGGGCGATATGGGCAAAAAGATTCATTCAGGACGCTCACGCAATGATCAGGTTTTGGTAGATCTCAAGCTCTTCACCCGTCACGAGTTGAAGGAGATTGTGGATGCGGTCAAGATCCTCTTCGACGAGCTGATCCAGAAGAGCAACCAATATAAGAACGTATTGATGCCGGGCTACACCCACCTGCAGGTGGCTATGCCTTCATCTTTCGGACTCTGGTTTGGCGCTTATGCTGAAGGACTTGCAGACGATATGCTCTTCCTTCAGGCTGCCTATCGCATGACCAACCGCAACCCATTGGGTAGCGCAGCAGGCTACGGCAGCTCTTTTCCTCTGAACCGAACTATGACAACCGAACTGCTCGGTTTCGACAGCATGGACTATAACGTAGTCTATGCCCAGATGGGTAGAGGAAAGATGGAGCGCAACGTAGCTTTCGCGATGGCTAGCGTGGCAGGAACCCTGGCAAAGATGGCTTTCGATGCCTGCATGTTCAACTGTCAGAACTTCGGCTTCGTGAAGTTGCCTAAGGAGTGTACCACCGGTTCAAGCATTATGCCTCACAAGAAGAACCCAGACGTATTCGAGCTGATTCGTGCCAAGAGCAACAAACTCCAGAGCTTGCCACAGCAGATTATGCTCATCATGAACAACCTGCCTGTGGGTTATTTCCGTGATCTTCAGATTATCAAGGAAGTATTCCTCCCAGCTTTCGACGAGTTGAAAGACTGTCTGCAGATGGCTGCCTACATCATCAACAAGATGGAGGTTAACGAGCACATCCTCGATGATCCTCGTTATGATCCGATGTTCTCTGTTGAGGAAGTAAATCAGCTTGCCGCTAACGGAATGCCTTTCCGTGATGCCTACAAGACTGTGGGATTGGAAATCGAAGCTGGAGAATTCAAGCCTAACAAGGATATCCATCATACCCATGAGGGAAGCATCGGCAATCTCTGCAACGACAAGATCCAGGCGCTTATGGAGCAGACTCTCTCTGATTTCCATTTCGAGCGTATGGAGAATGCAGAAAAAAATCTCTTGAAATAAAGGATATCCCATGAAATCAAAGAGAATCTTGAAATCAAAGAAATCTCTTAATACATTAGAATCTTTTTGAACTCAATGAAGAAAAAAACATCTATATATAATCATATATATAATAAGGTGTATATATATAATAAGGTGAAGAGAATGGCAGCAAAAGCTGTGCTCTTCACCTTTTTGTGTATCTATCTCATTCTTTCCTCCTCACTTCTGGCATCCTGCGATGCAGACAACAGCATCAGCACCCGATACCCATGCCAGTTTATCTTCCGAACCATCTACCATCCGGGAAGCAGCATTGAGACAGCTCTCCAAGGAGCCGGCGCCTACACCATGATTAGTGCCAAAAAAGTAAATGGCGCCTGGAATATCTATTCCACCCTCAACGATGGCAAGAACCATACTGAAACCATCGTCCTCTCTACAGCCAAGGAAAACTATGCCAACTATAGCCATCTAGGAGCAGGAAACGATCTGAAGGATGCCACCAAGAATGGTTTCATCCTAGGCACATCCAACTTCAATGGCTATGTAGCATGGGACAGGCAATGCCTGAACTGCATCCTGCAATATGGCGGTAACAACTATCCGCTGGAGTGGACAGGCAACAGACAATCGGTCATCTGCAACAAGTGTAAAAGAGTATATAGCCTTGAAAATGGTACCATCACAAGCGGTGGACAGGGAAAAGAAGATAAGATGCTGATGCAATATCGGGTAACCTACACAGGTATTGGCAGCGTGCTGACAGTAGGAAATTAGGTTTCTACGAGAAAAAATGCACGTTTTTGAAGAAAAAATGGCGTTTTTTTCTTAAAAGTTGTAAATCCATTTGGTGGAACCGGGAAATTATATTACCTTTGCACTCGCAATTAAGTAACGCGGAAATAGCTCAGTTGGTAGAGCACAACCTTGCCAAGGTTGGGGTCGCGGGTCCGAGTCCCGTTTTCCGCTCCAACTCTAACGTTTACCATGCCGCAATGGTGGAATTGGTAGACACGAGGGACTTAAAATCCCTTGGCCAGTAATGGCTGTGCGGGTTCGAGTCCCGCTCGCGGCACTCCTCCCTTATAATTTTTCTTATGAAAAAATTTGCATACATCATATTTCTTATTTCATCGATTTTACTAACATCATGTGGTGTCAGTAGTGGTCACTTTAAACTTGAGGGCAAATTTTTAAATATGAATCAAGGTGAATTTTATGTTTATAGCACAGATGGCGGCATGGAAGGCGTGGATACCATCAAAGTTGTAGGCGGTAGATTCACATACGAGATGCCCTGCCATGACGATTGTACGCTGATGATCGTTTTCCCGAATTTCTCTGAGCAACCTATCTTCGCAGAATCAGGAGAATCTGTGGAGCTGAAAGGCGATGCTTCCCACTTGAAGGAAATGGAGGTAAAGGGTACCAAGAACAACGAATTGATGACCAAATTCCGCAAATCGATTCTTGGCAATACTCCTCCACAGGAAAAGAAACAGGCAGAACTCTTCATCGAAGACAACGCAAAATCGGTAGTAAGCCTCTTTCTCATCAAGAAATACTTCATTGCCACACCTCAACCAGATTACAAGAAAGCCCTCTCTCTCCTTACTCTGCTGGAGAAAGAACAGCCTAAGAATATTCAGGTAGGTAAACTGAAGCAGCAGATTTCTGCCATGAAAGACGCAGGAATTGGCACCAAATTACCAACTTTCACGTCATACGACACAAAAGGAAAGCTCATCTCCAGCACAGAACTGACCAGTTCACCTGTTGCAGTCATCTATACCTGGGCTACATTCAATTATGACAGCCAGGACATACAGAGAGAGTTGAAGAAGCGCCAACGCTCATCACAAGGCAAACTCAAGCTGATGGGTTTCTGCCTGGATGCAAGCAAGAGCAGCTGCCAGGAGAATATGAAGTGCGACTCTATCAACTGGGCTGTAGTATGCAATGGAGAAATGCTGGAAGACAAGACTTTGAAGAAGTTGGGACTCACTTCGATGCCCGACAACATCATACTTCAAAATGGAAAAATAACAGCCCGAGGCCTTAACAAGCAAGATCTATACAATAAACTAGACCAACTGCTGAAATAATACCGCGAGCTCTAACCTCCTAAAAAAGAGCTTATGTTAGTAAAAACCTATTGCGCAGCAGTCAACGGACTGGAAGTCACGACTGTAACTGTAGAAGTCAGCCTCAACAAAGGCGTAATGTATCACCTTACAGGCTTAGGCGACGAGGCGGTCAGGGAAAGCCGTGACCGCATCGCAGCAGCCATGCAGTATAGCGGCTATAAATTTCCGATAGCCGACATTACCATCAACCTGGCACCCGCCAACCTGCGCAAGGAGGGCAGCAGTTTCGACCTTCCTCTAGCCATCGGCATTTTAGGTGCCAATGGCAACATCCCCGAAGATCATCTCAAAGAATATATGATGGTGGGCGAATTGAGCCTTGACGGCACATTGCAACCTATCAAGGGAGCTCTACCTATCGCCATCAAGGCAAGGTCTGAACACTACAAAGGTCTGATTGTACCAGAACAAAACGCCCGGGAAGCTGCAGTTGTGAACAATCTGGAGGTTTATGGAATGAAAAACCTCTTTGATGTCATCCAGTTTCTTGGCGACAAATCATCCCCCACCCCAACCATTGTAGATACTCGCAAGGAGTTTTACGAGAACCAGGTTCATTGCGACTACGATTATGCCGATGTAAAAGGCCAGGAAAACGTAAAACGCGCCTTGGAGGTAGCTGCAGCCGGCGGTCATAATCTCATCATGGTAGGTCCTCCCGGCTCGGGAAAATCCATGATGGCAAAACGACTCCCCTCCATTCTTCCACCCCTTACCCTCTCAGAAAGTCTGGAAACTACCCAGATACATTCCATAGCTGGCAAATTAGCCAAGAACGTATCCCTCATTGCCCAGCGCCCTTTCAGAGCACCTCATCATACCATCTCACAAGTAGCACTGGTAGGTGGAGGAACTTCTCCACAACCCGGCGAAATATCTCTTGCCCATAATGGTGTGCTCTTCTGCGACGAATTGCCAGAGTTCAACAAAACCACCCTGGAAGTTTTGCGCCAACCTCTGGAAGACCGCCACATCAACATCAGCAGAGCCAAATACACCATTGATTACCCTTGCTCGTTCATGTTTGTAGCAAGCATGAACCCATGTCCTTGCGGCTACTATGGTGACCCTACGCATCATTGTGTCTGTACCCCGGGACAGATACAACGCTACATGAACAAGATTTCCGGTCCGTTACTCGACCGCATCGATATCCAGTGCGAAATCAGTCCTGTACCTTTCAAGGACATCTCCAAGGCAGCCCCAGGAGAACCAAGTGCCAGAATCAGGGAAAGAGTAATCAAAGCCCGAGAGATTCAGGCAGAAAGATTCAAGGATTTCAAGGGAATACACTGTAATGCCCAGATGACGGAACGTATGATTCATCAATTTGCGGAACCAACAGAGGAAGGAATCAATCTCCTCAGAATGGCAATGGAGAAGCTATCCCTTTCTGCACGTGCCTACAACCGTATCTTAAAAGTTGCCCGTACCATTGCCGACCTTGCCGGAAGCCAGCAGATAGAACCTCAACATCTGGCAGAAGCTATCGGATATCGGACACTAGATAGGGGAGATTGGGCAGAAAGAGGACATTTCTAAGACAATTACCAGCCAAAACATATAAGAAATTCGTCCAAAGAAGGGGTATTTTTTATTGCACAGTAAGAAGATTGATTATTAAAACAGCAAGACTCAAAACAATAGTAAATGATAATGATTGTGCAACCCTTATCAGAAAGACCTGAAGGGCAAGTACAAAAAAGGCTCGGGCTGGAAAGCTAGAGCCTTTTTTAGTATCTGAGTTTTAGAATTCTCCTATCTAAAACTATCAAATTACACCTTATTATATATATAAAGGAGAAAAAGGATACCTAATTATTCCGCATTTCCAACATTTTTTTGTAATTTTGCACCCAAATAACAAAAATATATTAGCTAATATGGAACAAAAGAATTTCAAACGTACCACCGTTACTGCAGCATTGCCTTATGCCAACGGTGGTGTTCATATCGGTCACCTGGCAGGTGTTTACGTGCCAGCCGATATCTATGTTCGCTATCTCCGTCTCAAGAAGCAAGACGTTGTTTTCATCGGCGGTAGCGACGAGCATGGTGTACCAGTAACCATCCGTGCCAAGAAGGAAGGTATCACCGTACAGGAGGTAGTTGACCGCTATCATAACCTCATCAAGAAGAGTTTCGAGGATTTCGGTATCTCTTTTGATGTTTATAGCCGTACCACTTCACCAACTCACAATAAGTTTGCTTCTGATTTCTTCCGTACTCTTTACGATAAGGGCGTTTTGGAAGAGAAAGTAGAAGAGCAGTTCTGCGATGAGGTTACCGGCGAGTTCCTTACCGACCGCAACATCGTGGGTACCTGCCCTCGCTGCGGTGCAGAAGGTGCATACGGCGACCAGTGTGAGAAGTGTGGTGCGACCCTCTCTCCAGAAGAGTTGATCAACCCTACCAATAAGAACAACCCTGGTCATGGCCTCGTCAAGAAGCCTACCAAGAACTGGTATCTTCCACTGGGCAAGTATCAGGACTGGTTGAAGCAGTGGATCCTGGAAGGTCACAAGGAGTGGCGTTCCAATGTTTACGGACAGTGCAAGAGCTGGTTGGATATGGATCTGCAGCCTCGTGCGATGACCCGCGACCTGGATTGGGGTATTCCTGTTCCTGTAGAGGGAGCAGAAGGCAAGGTTCTCTATGTCTGGTTTGATGCTCCTATCGGCTACATCTCCAACACCAAGGAGCTTTGCGATGCACAGCCAGAGAAATGGGGTACATGGCAGAAGTGGTGGCAGGATCCAGAGACACGTCTCGTTCACTTCATCGGTAAGGACAACATCGTGTTCCACTGCATCATCTTCCCTACCATGC
>ERZ1026858.1509-NODE-1509-length-11617-cov-7.408753_pt1 | contig 11617 bp, 8 predicted proteins | sample MGYA00380159_ERZ1026858 | MGnify/ENA primary metagenome ERZ1026858 (study PRJEB33269, sample SAMEA4719795) | human gut metagenome | biome: human-associated habitat; feature: organic feature; material: feces | place: Cameroon | collected 2013-10 ... | reverse complement strand
TAGTACGGTCTCGTGGGCTCGGAGATGTGTATAAGAGACAGGTATCACCTAATGCAAAGGAGAGGATTTTATGATTTATGTCAACAAAGCGGATTCGACTCCGCTCTATCAGCAGTTATATACTTCCATTATTGAAGAAATCACAAACGGTTCCCTGCCGAAGAACTCGGCTCTTCCGCCAATCCGGACGCTTTCTGAAAAGCTTAATATCAGCCTGAACACAGTATCCAAAGCTTATCTGCAATTAACGGCAGAGGGTTATGTCCGCTCTGTTCCAGGCTCCGGTTATTATGTAGAGGATATCTCCAATACTTTCCTGGATACCCTTTCTGTTCCTCCGGTTTCCAAAAAGATAATTTCTTCTATTTCCGGACAAAATCCTGCGCCAAAAGCAACTCCTGTCCGTTATGATTTTAAACACGATGTCGTATATTCCCATCTTTTTCCGTGGAAGCTGTGGCGGCAGCATGTAAACAATGCTTTACTTCAGGAAGAGAATCAGAAGAAAATCCAATATGAATCCAATAAAGGAAACTATGAACTCCGTTCCAATATCTGTCATTATCTGAACCGGAACCGTGGCGTTCACTGCGACCCGGAACAGGTAATCCTTGTGCCCGGCACCCAGTACGGCATTGAAATCATCAGCCGGCTGCTCCCGGCAGAGAAGCACCGGATTGCCTATGAAGAACCATCCCACAACGGTATCCGGAATATTTTTCTCCAGAACGGATACGAACTTTTTCCAATTCCGGTTGTTGAAAACGGCATTGATATTGACAAGCTTTTTGATTCCTGCTGTAACCTGCTTTATGTTATGCCATCCCATCAGTTTCCTACCGGCTGCACCATTCCGGTCAGCAACCGGCTGCGGCTTTTGGAGTGGGCAATCAGAAACGATGCCTACATCATAGAAAATGACTACGACAGTGAATTTCCGCATCAGACCAGACCGATTCCATCCCTGCAGTCTCTTGACCACTATGACCATGTCATTTATTTTAACACTTTCGCCAAGATACTGACTCCATCCATGCGGACAGCATTTTTTGTTCTCCCATACTCTCTTTTGGATAAGTATGAGCAGATGTACCGCTATTTTAATGCGGCACTCCCTTCATTTAATCAGATTGCTTTATCCAATTTTATTGCATCTGGTGACTTTGAGCGGCACCTGCGGAAGCTGGTAAAGATAAACGAACATAAATACAATCTTCTGCTGAAATCCATCCACACATTTCTTTCTTCCTATATGGATGTAGTGGATACGCCTGCCGGTTCCCACATTATTGTCCGGATCCGCAACTGCACCAACCAGCAAAAGCTGATTGACGCCCTGTGTGAAAAGTCCATTTCCATTTATGGTGTTCAACAATACTTCCATACCGGAACGGCTTCCGAGGATATCTTTCTATTGGGTTTTAGTTCACTGGAAGAATCAGAAATTCCAGAAGCCTGTGAAGCACTGGCAAGGGCACTGTCCGAGTTATTATAAAATCGTAGGGTCAAAATATTTATCCTGCCCTTTATCCGGAAACTTATTTTCAACCGCCCTTTTCACCACAATCGGTTTGGGGTATAATAGAAGCAGTGATTTTTAGTACATTTTACGGAGAATATTTATGAATCAAAAGGTTTTAAGAACATTAGAATATAATAAAATTGTAGAACGGCTCGCGGAGTATGCTTTCGGTGCGGATACCAAGGAACGCTGTCTTTCCCTGCTTCCTTCCACCAGCCTCTCAGAGATTACCAATGCACAGCAGCAGACTAAGGATGCCATGAACCGCAGCCTGAAAAAGGGACGGCTGGACTGCTCCGGTATCAAACCGCTTTCTTCCGCCATCCGGCGTGTGGAAATCGGCGGAACCATGAATATTGAAGAGCTTCTCGGTCTCTGTAAATTATTAGAGACTGCCCGCCGGGTCAAAGCCTATGGCAGAAAGGAACGGGAAGATATTCCATCCGATTCCCTGAGCGAATTCTTTGACGGTTTGGAGCCTCTTAGTCCGCTTTGTGATGAGATCCGCCGCTGCATCATTTCTGTGGATGAAATCAGTGATGATGCCAGCAGTAATTTAAAATCCATCCGCCGTTCTATCCGCTCAACCGGCGACCGCATCCATGCGCAGTTGAACCAGATGTTAAATAACCAGAATGTCAGAAACTGCCTGCAGGATTTTGTCATTACCATGCGTAACGGCCGCTACTGCCTTCCGGTAAAAGCCGAAGCCAAATCCCAGATTACCGGTATGGTGCATGACCAGTCCTCCAGCGGTTCTACTCTTTTCATTGAGCCAATGGCTGTGGTAAATCTGAACAATGAATTAAAGGAATTATCCATCAAAGAGCAGGATGAAATTGCTATTATTCTTGCCACTTTATCGGCAAAAGCAGGGGAATATATTCCTGCCATTGAAACCGATTATCAGATTTTAACAGAGCTTGATTTTATATTTGCAAAAGCAGCTTATGCCTTGGAATACAATGGAATTACACCGCATTTTAATACAGAACGGAAAATTCGTATTTTAAAGGGCAGACACCCTCTGCTGGACGCAAAAAAAGTAGTTCCTATCGACATTTCCTTAGGCAGCGATTTTGACCAGCTTGTCATTACCGGACCGAATACCGGTGGTAAAACCGTTTCCTTAAAAACTGTGGGACTTCTCACTCTGATGGGACAGGCGGGACTTCCGATTCCTGCCGGAGACCGCAGTGAGCTTGCTGTTTTTGACGATATTTTTGCAGATATCGGAGATGAACAGAGCATTGAGCAGAACTTAAGCACATTTTCTTCTCATATGACCAACATTATCCACATTTTAAAAGAAGCCAATGAACATTCCCTGGTTCTCTTTGATGAGTTATGTGCCGGAACTGACCCTACAGAGGGTGCAGCCCTGGCGGTCTCCATCTTATCTTATTTTCACAGTCGAGGCATCCGCACCATGGCGACCACCCACTACAGTGAGATTAAGATTTATGCCTTAACTACCGGTGGAATTGAAAATGCCTGCTGCGAATTTGATGTAGAGACCTTAAGTCCGACTTACCGTCTTCTCATTGGTATTCCGGGAAAAAGTAATGCCTTTGCAATTTCCAAGAAGCTCGGTCTTTCTGATACTTTAATTGATGATGCCAGAACCCGTATCAGCAGTAATGAACAGAATTTTGAAGATTTACTTTCTGACCTGGAAGCAAGCCGCATTACCATTGAGAAAGAACAGGCAGAAATCAACCGTTACAAATCAGAAATTACTGCATTAAAACAGCAGTTAAAGAACAAGCAGGAAAAATTAGATGAAAGCCGGGATGCCATTCTTCGTAAAGCGAAAGAAGAAGCAAACCAGATTCTGCAGGAAGCCAAAGATACTGCAGATGAGGCAATCCGTAATTTTAATAAATATGGCACTACCAGACCTTCCATTCAGGAAATGGAAAAACAGCGTACCAATATCCGCGAGAAAATGGCTGCCAATGAGAAAAAGAGTTCAAAGGAAAAAGAGACTGCCATCTACAATCCAAAGGTTCCAAAAAAGCTTCGTATCGGTGACAGTGTAAAAGTGTTAAGCATGAATTTAACCGGAACGGTACACTCCCTGCCGAATGCAAAGGGTGACCTCTTTGTACAGATGGGAATTCTCCGCTCCCAGGTAAACATCAAGGATTTAGTACTGATTGAAGATGCTGCTCCAGGCAGCAAGAAATATGCCAAGACCGGTGCCGGAAAGCTTAAAATGAGTAAATCCGCTTCTGTTTCCACGGAAATCAATCTGATTGGAAAAACAGTGGATGAAGCTATTGCTCTTTTGGATAAATACTTGGATGATGCTTATCTTGCGCATCTTCCTTCCGTGCGTATCGTACACGGAAAAGGAACCGGTGCCCTGCGCAGTGCCGTACAGAGTCATTTGAAACGGCAGTCTTATATCAAGTCCTTCCACTTAGGAGAATTTGGTGAAGGAGATGCCGGTGTTACCATTGCAGAATTTAAATAAATCAAGTATATGGACTATATAAAACAGAAAGGAAGTTTTCTATGGCTGCAAAACAGAAAATTTTAATTGTAGATGATGATGTTAATATCGCAGAACTGATTTCCCTGTATCTCACGAAGGAATGCTTTGACACAAAGATGGTTCATGATGGGGAATCTGCTTTAAAAGAATTTGAAACCTATGCACCAAATCTGATTCTTCTTGATTTGATGCTTCCGGGCATTGATGGTTATCAGGTATGCCGTGAAATCCGGGCAAAAGCTAATGTTCCTATTATCATGTTATCTGCCAAAGGTGAAATCTTTGACAAAGTTCTCGGACTGGAGCTGGGTGCAGATGACTATATCATGAAGCCTTTCGATTCCAAGGAACTGGTTGCAAGAGTCAAGGCAGTGCTCCGCCGCTACCAGCCGGTGAAGCAGGCGCCTGCACAGCCGGATTTAAAATGTGTTACTTATCCGGATCTGGTGGTCAATCTTTCCAACTATTCCGTAGAATATTACGGCAAAACAATTGATATGCCGCCAAAGGAGTTAGAGCTTCTTTATTTTCTTGCATCCTCACCGAATCAGGTATTTACCAGAGAACAGCTTTTAGACCATATCTGGGGCTATGAATACGTAGGCGATACCAGAACCGTTGACGTTCATGTAAAAAGACTTCGTGAGAAAATTAACGATCATACCGCCTGGAGCATTTCTACGGTCTGGGGCATCGGATACAAATTCGAGGTTAAAGAATGAAGAAACGACTTTATCTGAAGCTGCTGATTGGATATGTGATTTTTGGCATTCTCGGCTTTATTCTCGTATCCACCTTCAGCTCCCATTATACTTATGAATATATTGAAGATACCGAAGTTGACCAGCTTTACAAGGAAGCCAATATGATTGCATCTACCTATGCTTCAAACTATTTCAATGAAGATATTACGGTAGATGACTTGCATGATAGTCTTGCTACCCTTAGCACTTATCTTTCTTCAGAAATATGGGTCATGAATACAGATGGTGATATTCTGATTAACTCCAATGCATCTGTGGACATGGACCACCTGACACACATTGACGGATTTAATGTGGCAGATTTTGGCAGCAGATATTACACCACCGGTTCTTTTTATAATTATTATGATGATACACATCTTACGGTATTTTCGCCAATTACAATTAATTATAAAGTGCGTGGATATGTGCTGATTCACCAGCCGCTTTCCGTAATCACGCACCATCATGCACATTTACTGAATATTATGTATCTGACTCTGCTTCTGATTTTTATCTGTGCAACCCTGTTACTGATTATCATTGGCTTCGAGGTCTACATCCCAATCCGCAAGATGATTAAGGGTGCTGATGCTTTTGCCGAGGGCAATTTCAGTTATAAAATTCCGGTACATAAAAATGATGAAATCGGTTATCTCGCCGCTTCTCTAAATTATATGGCAAATGAGCTGAATACCCTGGAAGATGACCAGCGTAAATTTATTTCCAATGTCTCCCATGATTTTCGTTCTCCGCTTACTTCCATCAAAGGTTATGTGGAAGCCATGTTAGACGGAACGATTCCACCGGAGATGCAGGAAAAATATTTAAATATCATTGTTTTCGAGACAGACCGTTTGTCCAAGCTCACCCAGAGCCTCTTAGAGTTAAATAAATACGGCAGCCACGGCACAATGTTAGACGTCAGCGAATTTGACATTAACCAGTTAATTAAAATGACCTGTCTTACCTTTGAGGGAACCTGCAAAGCCAAACGGATTTCCTTCCACCTGATTCTTGCCGGTAAGACACTTTATGTAAAAGCGGATATGAGCAAGATTCAGCAGGTGGTTTATAATCTGATTGACAATGCCATCAAGTTCAGCCACCATGATTCTGAAATCACCATTGAGACCACCAAGAAAAGTGAAAAAGTATTTGTTTCTGTCAAGGATACCGGCATCGGAATTCCAAAAGACAGCCAGAACAAAATTTTTGAGCGTTTCTACAAAACCGACCTGTCCCGTGGAAAGGACAAGAAAGGTTCCGGTCTTGGTCTCTCTATCGTAAAAGAAATTATTCAGGCACATGATGAAAATATCAACGTCATCAGTACCGAAGGAGTCGGCACAGAATTTATCTTCACCCTGCCGGCAGCCCAGCGGGAAGAGTTGTAACGCCAGTTTATAACCTACAGAACCCGCCCCCGGCAGCTTCTTACAAATAATAATCGCTTGGCAACTACGAGAAACACCCTTTGTAAGTTTCCCTTTACTCATGTAAATTGAAAACAGCAGCTTATGAACTTTATCCTGTTCATTGGCTGCTGTTTTTCTCTGCATACTTCTATGATTTACTTTCCAGTTGGAGCTCCATTTTTCCCCGAAGATTTATTTTCCGCTCGGAAGATATGGACGCAGGCATCCTGCCATCTGTGAGATTGGCATGGACTGTAAGAATACACGACCCGGTCCAGTTACTACGGTATTAAATACTCCCTCTCCACCAAACATGATATTTTTAAGGCCAGGTACGGTCTGTATGTCGATAGAACAGGAAGAATCCATTGCTGCAAGATATCCTGTGTCTACGATAATTGACTGGCCAGGCTGAAGCATATACTCTTTGATATAGCCGTCAAATTCAACAAATGCCATTCCCTGTCCAGAAAGTCGCTGCATAATAAATCCTTCTCCGCCAAAGAAACCAGCTCCTACTCTCTTCTGGAAAAATACGGACAATTCTACTCCTGAAGTAGATGCTAAAAACGCTGTCTTCTGACATACAATATCTGACCCTGGCTGAATCTCAAATGCCCGGATACATCCTGGAAAACTGGATGCAAATGCAATGGTTCCCTGACCATTCATTGCAGTGTATGTATTTAAAAACATACTCTCTCCACTAACCATTCTTCCAAACATTTTTCCAATTCCGCCGCCAACCGTATTCATCTGCATATTCGGAGACATCCAGGACATTGCTCCCTTTTCGGTAATCATCATTTCGCCTGACTCTAATTCACAGACTACAACCGGCATTGGTTCGCCTTCAATATTAAATCTCATTTCTAAACCCTCCTGCTGATTTGCATAACATTTTCATGTTCCTTTTTCATTATAACAATATAGGAGTGGTCTGCCAATATATTCTATCAATCTTTTATCCGTTTTCTGCATCCAAAATAAATAGCTCCTATGCCACTGCACAGTGCCAGTAAAAACCAGATGCCAACCGGAGTCATGTCTCCTGTTTTCACAGTTGCGGTCTGTGATGTGTTTCCTGCGGTGGTATTTCCTGTTGTACTATTTCCTGCTGTGCCGTTGCCGTTTCCTGCTGTGCTGCTTCCTGCTGCACCATTTCCTGTTGTTCCGCTTCCCGGCGTTGTTGTACCTGATGAAGTTCCGGCTTCAAATACCAGTGCATATGCCGAAAATTTATCCGTTGCAAAGGTTATGGTTCCACTTGCTGCATCATACGTTGCAGGAAGTTTTTCATAGGCACCATCATGCTCTCGAATCACATAATAAGTTCCCTGCTGGTTCTTCATCTCATCTTTTACCTGAAGGGTTACATTTAATTTCGCATTTAAATCGGTCAACTGGGTTTCCCATACATCGTTGGAATTTCCTTTATTTACGACCTGGAATAAATCCATGGAAAGATAGCTTTGAATCTCTCCATTTCCTGCCTGTGCCTGCATGCCACTCTGTATCTGATTCAGTTCTGTTCCACTGATATCTGCAATATTTAACTGAAGATTTCCGGAACCGATAATGTTTTCTGCATTTCCAAGGGTTGCACCGTCTACTTTTGTACTTGCCGTATTTACCTTATCCTCTGACTTTGTAAATAATGCACTCATATGTAAATCTGTTGCCGGCATATCCAATACAAAGGTACTTACCTGTGAATCTACTGCTGTCAGCTTTCCGCCATTTAAAGATGCGCTTAATAACTGATAACCATAATCCGGTGTAAACTTAATGGTTACTTTGGTGCCTGCTTTAAATTCGGCATAACCAAAGTCTCCATCCAGTCTTGTGGATGCATCTGCTATATTTCCACCTGCCAGTTCTGCTGCATTTACCACAGTTCCATCCTCTAACTGTGCACTGATTATTTCCACGTTTCCATGTTCAATAACGCAGTCATTTCCAAATCCATGCTGTTCTGCTACTGTAAGGGATGGTGCCCATACGATATTATAATTACGGCTGCTGTTTGTAGTCAGTGCCACTTCAATCTGATAAGAATCTGCCGGAGCCACTTCAAATTCCAGATTATCTGTCGTTCCACCTAATGGAATTGCTGTTCCATTTACCGTAATGGATGCAAATGCATAACCAAAATCTGCTGCAATCGCCACTCTGTGTCGCTGCGTCTTATCTCCAGCAAAGCTGCCCGATATATTCGTTCCCATTCCGGAACCAATCCTCATGCCATCTATCTGTAAGTCTCCAATTGCTCCTCCCACTGCAGTTGCTGTAACTGCAATTGTTTCTCCGGATGCCGGACCCGTTGTGGAACCACCGCCTCCGGATGCTTCAGTGCGAAATTCCAGAATCAGTTCCACCTGCTCTGAGGCACTTACAGAAAATGCCTGTCCTCCCTCTGATGTAAGTATATTCTTGTCAAGGCTTGCATCCGGTGCACCTTTTTTATTCACCTGACAGTGATTGATTATTGTATCCGTTCCACATACTACTTTAAAATGTACCGTATGATCAAGACTGTTATCCGGTCTGTTTATTTCTATTGGTGTATCATTATATGCTGTCTGGTTTACTTCTGTCCATTCAGCCGCCGTATCCCATTTATAATACACGGTTCCGGTCGCTGTGCTGTCCTGTCTTGCAATTCTGACCACTGCTTTCTGTCCATCAGCTTTTACAATCATGCCGGCACTTCCCATAAATAATGAAAATACCATAAAAAAGCTTAACAACCAGGAAATTTTCTTTCGCATCTTCATATTTTTTCTCCTTTACTTTCTTCTATAAGCTGCCACTTCCACCGCACACATTGCAGGCTCCGCTGCCACCACAGCTTTCGCAGGTGACCGGCTTCGTTCCTCCGCCACATATGGTACATGCATATACATGTGCTCCCATACAGTTCGGAAAATCACAAATTCCTTCATGCTTCGTACTGTTTCCGTTTGCATCACAGTATATGCAGGTCTCTGTCAATGCTCCATGACATCTCGGACAGGATACACTATACCCACTTCCCCGGTAGCCATCACCTTTACATTCCTGACATTTTCCGGTTCCGCCACAGGCCGTGCATGGATTTTGCGGCACTGCATTCTCACTTTCATAATCAGCCACCTCCAGCTCTGCCTCAATTTTTTCTTCTGCAATAACCTCCTGTGCAGCTTCCTTTATCTTTTCACAGACAGCTTCTGTATCACAGGTGGTATCCTTCACCTCTGTAATAGTGATGCTTACCTTCTTATTGGTCTCAAGATAGCCCTTTTCTGATGCCGCAAGAATCATTTCCTTTACACCGGCTTCTACTGTAAGCCCCTTCAATGCCAGCTTCTGATAAGCATCTTTTGCATCCTCATTCAGATACTCAAATCCCACTATCTCATTCTTCTGATTCAAATATAATTCTATCTCCGGATTAATGGTTACCTTACAGGAAAATGCATAAGTTTCCGGTATCAGTTCTTCTGCAGCTTCTGTATTTTCTTCCTCTGTATCATCCGTATTGTTAATTGTTTCTGTCTGTTCCGTTTCTTCTACTGGAATGTTCTCCTCTGTAGAAGCAGACTCAACTTTCGCCTTTCCGCAGCCTCCCAGTACCACCAGCATGAGCAGACAAAGCAATCCTCTAATGGATTTTTTTCTCACGTTTTTCCTCCTTCCTTTTTCTGTCCTTTTACTATATGAATATATGCTTTTCCCACCTGTTTTGATAAGTTTACATTTGTCTCATTTTAGGGATTTTCCACGATTTATGGCTGTTTCCAGCTATAATAAAACTGAAGAAGCCCAATTCTCGACTTCGTCTCTGTCTTTTCATTTAAAGAGGCCATATAACGATACAATGCTGCTCTTGAAATATATAGCTGCTCTGCTATTACCTGCACACTTTCATCAGAAGAAAGCAATAACCTTAACACATCCTGCTCCCTGTTTGTAAGTGCATAATTCTTCACAAACGCCTGAAATTTATCCTCCAAAAATTTTTCACGTTCTTTTTCCAACATTTTCGTCATATTTTCTTCCTGTATATCCATACGAAACTGTACCATATACAAATATACCAGCATACTGATAACTGCAAATAAAATCAATGCTATGATACTGATGCGCATTCCATCCCCAGTCTCTATCAGCATCAGGGAAATAGTTCCTGTAATCCCGACACAGATATTATTTGTTGCCCTTCCAAGTCCAGCCCATAACTCCGGTACTTTCATATAATAGGAAAGGTCCATAAAACTGGTGGTAAAGTATACCACAAAGAAGCCTGCGGACAAATAGAACACAATAAGACCTGCCATAAATGGTCCGCCCCAGACTATTATCACTACACACATTGTTGAAAGCAGTGTCACACAGTACATCATAATCTGCATAAATCTATGCTCTTTTATATCAAAAAGCACTCCTGCCAACAGTCCGCTTACCGCAAGCAATAATCTCGGCCACTGACCAATATCTACACTTCCACCTGCATGCACTAAAGTTACGGCATTGTCCAGACTGGAAAAAATGCATGTCATCAGAACCACTATTGAAATCAAAAGCAGTGCCGCAAGCATCGGATGTCGGAGGCTTCGCCTGTTATTCTTCCGGATATCAGTATCTGAATCTGTCCCTGAATCCTCTGCTCCTGCTACCCCCCGGCTGCATTCCAGACTCAGTCTGCGAACCAGCAATACCATCGCTGCCAGGAAAACGGCAAGTGCAACAGACTCTACCGTGCTGTTATGTATCAGATTATTGCTGATAAACTGAAGCAATAATCCAAAGGCATATCCAAATCCAACAGTTTGTGCAAGTCCCTTTTCTGTCGAAAGGCTTACCGCAGCATAATAATGTACAGCACTTCCAATAATGCCATATAAAATATAAAGCAGGAATCCGGATAAAAGCATACTTCGATAGGACAAATGCTCCTGAATTACGAAAATGCAGATGATTCCTGCTATCGGCAGTAAATATAAACCTATCTCCCGCATCTTCTGGTTAAAATAACGGTTAATACATGGGAATAACAGGAATCCTATTACGCTGATTCCCAGCACATAGTTCTGTGCCCTTACTACTCCTGCGGAATCTGTTGCATAGCGTATCATATTGTCAAACAGATACTCCGAGCCTAAAAATATATAATTGAAAATAGCCAGCACTGCTATGATTCGAATTCTTTCCGGTTTCATAAATTGTCTCATCATCTGTTCCCTGCTCCATTCTTTTGTCTTGATTTCATTATATACAATTGTCTCATTCCATCAAGTTGACAAATGTCTCATTTCCTGTTAAAACCGCCATTTTCCGGTGTTTTTCTCACCGTTTTCTTTTCGCTGCCCGCGGAATAAAGGAACAAAGAATGTGCCTTGGCACATTCTCGCACCTGCGGCGGTCGCTTGCGACATCTACCTTATACGCCGCA
>ERZ1026858.1508-NODE-1508-length-11621-cov-7.573232_pt1 | contig 11621 bp, 9 predicted proteins | sample MGYA00380159_ERZ1026858 | MGnify/ENA primary metagenome ERZ1026858 (study PRJEB33269, sample SAMEA4719795) | human gut metagenome | biome: human-associated habitat; feature: organic feature; material: feces | place: Cameroon | collected 2013-10 ... | reverse complement strand
AAGATGTGGAAAGATGGCTGAGTTGGTCTAAGGCGCACGACTGGAAATCGTGTAACGTGTCAAAAGCGTTCTGGGGTTCGAATCCCCATCTTTCCGCCAGAAACCTGAAACAGAAATGTTTCAGGTTTTTTGTTTTGTCCGCAGTTTGCGGCGCTTGACATTTGCGGGCAGTTCCGTTATGCTGAAACAAATACGTTTTACCGGAAGGAGAGGTTTCCTATGGCATCTTCCCACAAAAAGCGCACTGGTCTGCGGGCGGCGCTGATCGTTCTGCTGTGTCTGGTTTTGGTGTGCGCCGTGGCTGCGGCAGTGCTGTACAGCTTCGTCAGCCGCAAGATCAAGGCATTCCAGAGCGGTGCCAGCTTTGCGCTGGACTACACCATCACCTCCACCGAGGCCGAGCCCCCTGCTCTTTATGCCCTGCTGGACAAGTTCGGCGGCACCACCGGCAGTCTGACCGGCCAGTACACCCCCCGGGCGGTGCAGCTGGCGCTGTACCCAACGGGCACCAGCACCGTCAACGATGCCCCTCTGACCCGGATGTACATCAGCGAGGAAGAGACCCTATACGATGCCGGGCAGTTGTACAACAAGCTGCGCAGCACCGTTGTGGCCGAGTATCCGCTGGCAAGCCTGCTGCTGCCGGGCTGGTCGCTGGGCAGCTACATCTCTCAGGACCAGCTGGCCACCCTGCTGGGTGTAGACCCCGCCGCCACCGCACTGCAGCAGGTGAATGACTTCCAGCTGGATCTCAAGCAGCTTAAAACTGTACAGCCCGCCAACGCGAAGGAAGGCTACCTCTACCTTCAGCTGCCGAACCTCACCGCCGGTGAGGATGCGCCGCAGCTGATTCTGGGCATCGAAAAGCAGGGTCTGCTCAAGACCCTGTCCCCCAAGGTGCACATCCAGCTGGACGTGCCCGCCCACCACATCCATGCAGAGCTGACCGGCACGGTGACTGCCGCCCAGACCGTGGTGACCGCTCCCACCTCCCGGATGCAGGACTCTGACGTGGAAAGCCTTGTGCAGCTGCGCAAGACCATCGAGAGCATCGTGCAGTTCGTGCAGAGCGCCGCCCAGAGCGATGATGCCGTCTCCCCTGCTGCATAAAAAGCTTATATAAACACAAAAAATCGGACAGACTGCGGTCTGTCCGATTTTTTTGCGTTTTATGATCTCTTACTTCTTTACGGTCTTTTTGCAGGGTGCACGCTTTGCCTTGGGCTTTGCAGCAGCGGGTGCGGCCTTAGTTGCAGGGACAGCAGTCTCAGCCTTGGTCTCCACAACGGGCGCAGCCTTCACCTCTGCGGCAGGGGCAGCAGGCTCAGCCTTTGCCTTAGCAGCCTTCTTCGCAGCGGGCTTTTCTGCCTTGACCGGCTGCTCTGCGGCCTTTACTGCAGGCGCAGCGGGCTTCTCCTCCACCTTCTTGGCGGTGCGGGGCTTGCGGGCTGCGGGCTTTTTGGTGGGAGCGGCTTCCTTGGCCGGTGCGGACTTCGTCTCGACAGCGGGTGATGCCTGCTCAGCCTTAGCGGCACGCTTTACGCGGTCCTTTACCTCAGAGATGACCCACAGCTGGTCGCCACCGCCGGGCACTTCCTGCCAGATCTGCAGCACAGCGCCCACCTCGGCACCCATGCCCACGGTGTCCACGCACTTGCCACCTGCCCAAGAAGAACGCAGACGCACGGTTCCCTCCGGGGTGTGCTCTACCTTCCACATCTGGGACGTGCCGCCCACGTCCTCCCACAGATGCAGCCAAGTGCCGTTGGCAGTGCCGGTCATGGTCAGATCCAGCAGCTTGCCGGAAGCACGGTTGCGGATGCGGTACACGCCATCGCCCTCGCGGACAAAGCTCCACTCCTGTTCGGGCTTGTGGTCGTACTTGCCCAGACGGACAGTGCCGCCATCCTTGCTGCCTTCCACTGCCTGAATGACGTTGCCGGTGTGAGCGGCAATGGTATAAAAGCGGTCGGCTTCGATCACAGTTTGTGCTACGGATTTCATGTACAAATCCCTCCCAATCATAAAATGCACAGATTTTTCCAATTCCTTCTTATAAAGAATACCACATATCGTGATTTTTCACAAGCAATTCGACAATTCTTTAGCACTTTATATAGAAACCACCCTGTTTTCACCCGCTTTTTCGCCCCTTCGCAGGGGAGAAAGGGCCGTTTTTCGCCCTCTCGACATTTTGCCGCAACTGCGTTATACTGTTTTTACAAAGCTTATCTGCCGCTCTGGAAGGGGCGGCTTTCTCGTTTTTGAAGGAGGATATTTTTCCATGACCCAGCAGGACCGCACTGTGGTGCAATATCATAAAATGACCGAGACCCCTATCCCCCGGCTGATCCTCAGTCTGGCCGCGCCCACCATTTTAAGTATGCTGATCACCAGCATCTACAATCTGGCCGATACCTTTTTTGTGGGGCGCATCTCCACCAGTGCTTCCGGCGCGGTGGGTGTCGTTTCCAGCCTGATGGCTATTATACAGGCGCTGGGCTTTATGCTGGGGCACGGCTCCGGCACCATCATCAGCCGCCGCTTGGGCAGTCAGGATACCCACGCCGCCACCCGCTTTGCTTCCACCAGCTTTTTTACGGCGCTGGCCTTTGGCGTAGTGCTGGCGGTGGCCGGCCTTGCCACCCTGCCGGACTTCATGATGCTGCTGGGCAGCACCGAGACCATTCTGCCCCACGCCTGCGCCTACGCCCGCCCCATCCTGCTTGCCGCGCCGCTGATGATCTCCAGTCTGGTGATGAACAACATTCTGCGGTATGAGGGCAAGGCGAACCTTGCCATGATCGGGCTGGTCGCCGGCGGACTGCTGAACATTGCACTGGACCCGCTGTTCATGTTCGGGCTGGGGCTGGGCACTGCCGGTGCCGGTATCGCCACCGCCCTCAGTCAGACCATCAGCTTTGGCATTCTGCTGTATATGTTCCTGCGGGGCAAAACGGTCAGCCAGTTCCAGCTTTCCGCCGTCACCCGGGAGCCGCGCGAGTTTTTGCAGATCCTTGCAGGCGGCGCGCCCAGCTTTGGCCGACAGGGACTGAACAGCATCGGCGGGATGCTGCTGAACATTGCCGCCCGTAGCTACGGCGATGCCGCCGTGGCGGGCATGAGCATCGTGTCCCGCATTTTTATGTTCATCCTCTCGGTGGCCATCGGCGTGGGACAGGGCTTGCAGCCGGTGGCGTCCTTCAACTACGGCGCACGCAAGTACCGCCGGGTACGGCAGGCCGCCATCTTTACCCTGAAAGCTGCCTTTGTGCTGCTGGTAGTGCTGATCGCGGTGTGCTGGTGGAAGGATGAAACTTTGATCCGCCTGTTCCGGGACGACCCGGAGGTCACCGCCGTGGCGCTGCCCGCCTTCCGTTACCAGTGCTTTGCCGTCCTTTTGCAGCCGGTGATCGTAGTGGCCAACATGACCTTCCAGAGCGTGGGCAAGGCCGGGCGCGCCACCTTTCTGGCCTGCTGCCGGCAGGGCGTGTGCTTTATCCCGCTGATTCTTGTACTGCCCCGGGTGCTGGGTCTTGTGGGCGTGGAGCTCTGCCAACCTATTGCAGATGCGCTCACCTTTTTCATCTCGCTGCCCTTTTTGCTGGCCTTTCTGCGGCAGCTGGAGCAGATGGACAAGGCAGAAGCGTCCCATGCCCCGGCACAGCTGTAATGCAATTGTAACCGTTTTCAGCCGCATTTTTCTGCAAGCTCTGCAATGAAAAATGCGACTGTTTCGTATTCTGAGTGAACGGAAAAATTTTCCTCCCTGTTTTTTGCAAAGGAGTGTTTTTATGAAGCGTGTTGTCTTGCGTATCGGCTGCGGGGCGGTCTGCACTGCCCTTGCCCTTACTTTAGGCTGCGGCTGCGCCCTGCTGCCGCCCGCCACCGGCGTGCCGGGCGCTGCAAGCTCTGCCGTTTCTGTGCCCACGGACGACAGCGGCAAGTCCCTGTACGACCCCGCCGTGCTGAACGATGACCGTCTGCGGGTATTGTACTGCTATGACCGCGCGGGGAGCAGCACCACCATCCTGTGCGGCAGCACCCCGCTGCACCAGTCTACCCGCAGTGAGAACGTCTCGCTGGTGGAGGACAGTGCCACCGGCATCGCGGACTACTGGCTGCGCAGCTGGTCCGACCCCACCGGCCGGGGCGGACGCCGCACCGCCTTGTACGACAAGACCGGCACTGAGGTGATGTCCTTTGAGGGCGAGCAGAACGCTACCCTGCAAAACGGCCTGCTGGTGCTGCAGGAGAGCCGCCTTGTCGATGGCGGCTACGTCCCGGAGTCCGGCTACGGCACCTGTCAGGTCATCGACCTTGCCACCGGCGCAGCGCTGCCGGTGCCGGAGGGCGCATACAGCTGCACCCTATGCGGCGATAAGCTGGTGTTCAGCTGCTACGCCCGCCCGGAAGGGCTGGACGATTACGACTGGGATATGGATTACCAACAGAACCGCTGGGTAGTTGTGCAGGAAAAGGACGGCACCCCCGTCTACCGCGCCGATGCCGCCTCGGCATACCGCCTTTTCTACGACAGCGACACCCTGAGCGACTGGGTGGAGCTGGACATTGCCACCGGAGCCGAGACCACCGACCAGATTTTGTATAACACCCAGACCGGCGAGCAGTACACAGGCTTTTTGCAGGTCTACCCGGGCGGTCTTGCCAGCTTTTCCACCAGTGATGGCCGGTACGAACTGCGGGATATGACCACAGAGGACCGCGGGCTGATCGCCGCCTTTGACGAGCAGCCCAGCCAGTATTTCCCGGGCTATGTGGTAACATGGCACAGCGGCGAGGATCATGGCTACGAGCTCTATGATCTGGAGACCGGTACAAAGACCCCGCTGTACGATGTGGACGCCACCGTTAACACCGTAGCCGTCTACGCGCTGGACGGCAGCCTGCGGGTGTACAGCAAGGATAACGGCAAGCTGCTGACCGACACCACCGTAGAACCGGTGGAGCACCAGCAGCGGGTACGGATGAGCAACTGCGGCAGCGGCTTCGTCTGGCTGGAGCTGCAGGATAACGACCGCTACGAGACCACCGCCACCCGGCTGTACGGCCCGCAGGGGCTTGTCAGCGACCTGACCGCCCTGCAGGGCAAATACGGCTACATCAACTACCTGACCACCGACCCCGACGGCAGACCCATGTTCTACGGCAGCCGCAGCGCTGCGGGCAGCGCCTACGGCAACGTATGCGATGTGCTGGATGCAGACGGCAAGGTGGTGCTGCAGGGACTTGCCAGCTGCACCGGGTACTATGTCAACAGTCTGAACGCCCTGCCCGACCATGTGTTTGCCGCACAACGGGGTTTCTATGTGGGCTGGATGGACACGAGCGGAAACTGGCTGTACTGCCAGAGTATTTTCTCGTCTGCCACTGCGGACGATGAACCGAGTTACGGTTATTGATCTAGGAGGGCTTTTTTATGAAAAACGCTAAAATTTCCCGCCGCAGCTTTCTGCTGGGGCTGGCTGCCTGCTCCGCCGCCGGGGTGCTGACCGCCTGCAAGGGCACGGATGCCCCGGCCAGCAGTGCCGCTTCCTCTGCCGTGGAGCAGCCCGCGTCCTCGGCTGTACAGCAGCCGGAGCCGTTTTTGACCGTGGAGGATTTTCCCCCGCTGGACGGCAGCACCGCCTGCATCCCGCTGATGGCGCAGATGCTGGCCGATACCACCGGTATGGACTTGGAGGAAGCCCGCAGCAGCATTACGGTGAGCACCACCGCCTACGCATGGGAAAACTTTGGCTTGTACGACACCACCACCCGGATGCTGGTGGTGTACGAAGCGCCGGACTATGTAAAGGAAGAACTGCAGGAGGCCAACGTGGAGCTGGAGCAGAAGCCCATCGGGGTGGACGCGCTGGTGTTCATCGTCAACGAGGATAACCCCGTGCAGGCGCTTACCCGGCAGCAGCTGCGGGACATCTACGCCGGAAAGATCACCAACTGGAAGGACGTGGGCGGCAAGGATCAGGCCATCGTTGCTTTCCAGCGCGGCGAGGACTCCGGCAGCCAGACCCTGTTCAAAAAACTGCTCATTCAGGGCGATGAGCTGATGACCCCGCCCTCTGAGCTGGCTCCCGCCGCCATGGGTGAGCTGGTGGACAGCATTGCCGATTACAACAACAGTGCCAACGCCATCGGCTTCTCGGTGTATTATTACATCGACCAGATGTACTCCAAACCCGGGCTGCGTCTGCTGGCGGTGGACGATGTGACCCCCAGCAACGACACCCTTGCCGACGGCAGCTACCCCTTGTGCAACGATTTTTACGCCGTCATCCACCCGGATGCCGCCGCCGACAGCCCGGAGCGCCGTCTGTACGACTGGCTGGACACCGACGCCGGGCAGGACTGCATCAAAAAGTCCGGCTATGTGGCCGTCGGCCCGCAGACCACCGTCACCATCGTGGATTGAAATTGACAGACCTTCTCTCGTCTGCTACAATAAAGGCAGGATTTTGTCGATCTTTATGCAGCAGAATGCCGAAAGGAAGATCTTACTATGGAACATCCCTCTCACCCGGTAGAAAGCCACTGGCGCACTTCCCTGCGCAACCGCATTATTCAGGCTTCCAGTCTGCTGGAGGTGCTGTTGTCCGGGCTGGTGCTGATCGGTCTGCTGTTCAGCGTTGTGCCGCTCATCCGCTGGATGCCCGGCCTGCTGTTCGATGGCAACGAAGCAGAGATCCGCACCTTTCTGGAGCGCAGCTTGGACATTGTGATTGGCATCGAGTTCATCAAGATGCTGGCCAAGCACAGCCCCGGCAGCAGCCTTGAGGTGCTGCTTTACGCCATTGCACGCCATCTGGTGGTGGGGCACGATTCCGCCGTGGAGAACCTGCTCAGCGTTGGCGCGATCGCGCTGATCTTCATCGTGCGCAAGTTCTTCTTTGTCCCGGCCTTCGGTGCGCACCTGCCGGACGGTCACCCCGCGCCGGATCTTACCCCTGCCCAGAGCGGCATCCCCGCCGACTGGTTCCGTCGGCGGCATTCCGAAGCAACGCCCGAGGAAGAGCCTGAGACGGAAGCGTAAGCGTTTCATCAGCTCCCAAAAAAGCGGCTGCTGCACAGCATTTTGTGCAGCAGCCGCTTTTTATACGCCGCAAAATACACGATGCAGCATTTATTTCGTCCGTTGGTTTATGGTGTTCCCCGTGGCCGGAGCAGGCACTGCGGGCAAACATCCACTGCCAGATCTCGCTGGCGCTGAACCGTATCTACACCGAGTGGTACCCCAGCAAGGGCTACACCTTCAACATCACCAACTCCACCAGCTACGACCAGTACTACGTCCACGGGCGCACGGTGTTCGAGGTGATGGTGCGCATCACGGACGATATCTTCAACACCTACCTGCGCAAAAGCGGCACGGTGAACCCCTATTATTCCGAGTACTGCGACGGTAAGTCGGTCACCTGCCCGGGGCTCAAGCAGTGGGGCACGGTGGCGCTTGCCAACAACGGGCGCAGCGCTTTGCAGATCCTGCGCTACTACTACGGCAGCAGCATCGAGATCGTGCGCACCAATAACATCCGCTCCATCCCGCAAAGCTACCCCGGCACACCGCTGCGGCAGGGCAGCCGCGGCGCGGCGGTGTTCACCCTGCAAAGGCAGCTGAACCGCATCACCAAGGACTACCCTTTCCTTGGCAAGCTGACAGTGGACGGCGTATTCGGCAGCCAGATGGCTGCCACGGTGCGGGCGTTCCAGAAGCAGTTCAATCTGACCGCCGACGGCGTAGTGGGGCGGCAGACATGGTACAAGATCAGCTATATCTATGTATCGGTAAAAGATCTCGCCGAGCTGACCAGCGAGGGCGAGACTTCCACCGGCACCCTGTCAAACGGCACATGGAACGGTACGGTGCTGAGCACCGGCGCTTCCGGCAGCGCGGTGGAGCAGGTACAGTTCTGGCTGAACACGTTGGCGCAGTACGACAGCGCTATCCCCGCCGTAAAGGTAGACGGCGTATACGGCACAGCCACCGCCAATGCGGTGCGTGCTTTCCAGCGCAAATACGGCCTTACCGTAGACGGCATAGTGGGGCAGACCACTTGGAAGGAGCTGTACGACGAGTTTTTGAGCATCCAGTCCGACAACGGCACCCCCAACGCCTACCCCGGCACGCCGCTGCGGGAGGGGTCTGCCGGGCAGAATGTGCGGCTGGTACAGTTCTGGCTGAAGATCGCCCGCACGGTATACACAAGCCTTGAAAGCGTGACCGTGGACGGAAAATTCGGCGCGGGCACGGCATCGGCGGTGCGGCGGTTCCAGCGCTACTTCGGGCTGACGGCAGACGGCGTGGTGGGGCAAACCACATGGCAAAAGCTGTACGAGGTGTACAACGATATCGCCAACCGGCTGCTCTCCTCTTCCCTGCGCCCCGGCGAGTACCCGGGCGTGCTGCGCACCGGCTCTGCCGGCACAGCGGTGCGGGAACTGCAATTTTACCTCTACCTCATGAGCGCCTACGAAAGCAGCATCCCGCCGGTAAGCATTGACGGAAAGTTTGGCGCGGATACCGAGCGGGCGGTGCGGGCGTACCAGCGGTTTGCGGGGCTTACCGTGGACGGCGTGGTAGGGCGCACCACATGGAACTCTCTCTATGGCCGCGCCAGCCAGCTGCGCTCCTCCGGCCCGGTGGTCACCTTAAAGCGTTTGCCCTACCCCGGCACCCCGCTGACGGTGGGCAGCAGCGGTGATACCGTGCTGTACTACAATCTGCTTTTGCAGCGCATCGCCTATTATTTTTCCAGCGTGGAGGCCCCGCCCCTTGCCGACCGTTATACCGAGGAAACTGCCGCCGCCACCCGCAGCGCCCAGCAGCTGCTGGGGCTGGAGCAGACCGGCATTGCCGATGCCGACACATGGACGGCGGTGGAAGCGCTGAGCTTGCAGCTGGCTGCCCATGCCCCGAACCCCGACCGGGACACCCCGCCCAGCACCGCTTACCCGGGGCGCGCCATCGCCGAGGGCAGCGCCGGGCAGGAGGTGGGACAGGTGGAGCGCTGGCTCAACCGCCGGGCACAGCTTTCCTGCGGCGAGGACTATGTGGCCGACAACAACCGCTTTGGCGCGGCAGACGCTGCCGCCGTGCGGGCTGTCCAGCAGCAGGCGGGGCTGCACCCGGTAAACGGCATCGTGTACCGGGAAACATGGCACGCTTTGCAAGCCCAGTGCACCGACCCCTGCGGCTGCGAGAAGGAGGAATGAGGGATGGCACGCCTTTTGATCTATGACGCCTACGAAAACAAGGTGTACACCTACGCAAACCTGAACGAGAACGACCCCATGCCTTACAGCACCCTGACCACCCTGCGGCTGCGGGAGTTCCGGGGCAAATCGTCCAGCCCTACCCTGTGGACCACCATTGCCGCCATGGAAGCGTGGAACCTGACCCGCCGCAAATACGGCAGGGGCATCCCGGTGGGGTACGCCTTCCGCCGCATCTGGGAGGGCGGTCACGGCACCCGCAGCCAGCACTACGCGGGGGTAGCGTTCGATGTGGGGCAAAGCCTTGACCAGCGCCAGCGCACCGCCATTTACAACGCCGCCCGCGCTACCGGCGCGTGGGGCTATGTGGAGCCGCTGAGCCAGACCCCCACATGGGTGCACTTTGACCGCCGCTACGGCACCCCGGCGTGCAGCGGCACCACCGCAGGCTATCCCACCCTGCGCCGGGGCAGCCGGGGCTGCTATGTCATGGTTTTGCAGGACGCACTTTCCACCCTTGGCTACCAGACCGGCAGCCGCATCGACGGCATCTTTGGTGCCCGCACCGAGCAGGCTCTGCGCGGCTACCAGAAGCGCACCAGCCTGCGGGTGGACGGCGTGTGCGGCTGCGACAGCTGGAAAAAGATCTCCACCGCCGTCATTGGCATCGGGCGCACCAAAACCACCATCGACTAGCGTTTGTCCCATACAGCCCATACAGAAAAAAGCGACCACACAAAATAATGTGCGGTCGCTCTTTTTCACTCACTTTACAGCCTGTTTCAGCTGCTCGAGATCTGCGGCGTCCGGGTGGGAGAGCGCCTTGTCGAAGTTTTCGATCAGGGCGTCCAGATTGGGGATATGCGCGGGCTGTGCCTTCATGGCCTCATACCGCTGCCGGACGGACACCGGCATTTTGCCCTGACACATAAAGCTGCCGATAACGGTATTGCTGCCGTCCAGCGCCTGCCGGGTGGCGGCAAGGATCTTTTCAAAGTAGGGCGCACTGCCGCCAAAGCCTGCGGTGCCAAACAGGAATACCCGCTTGCTGCGCAGCTGCTGCAAAAAATCCAGTGTGTCGGCATCCGCCTTGCCCTTGTCTGTCCAGAAGCCCACATACAGGGTATCTGCTGCCAGCGTGGCAGCGTCCGGTGCTCCGAAATAGCAGCAGTCTGCCTGCGGCAGCTGCTCCCGCAGGGTCTGTGCCAGCAGCGCGGTGTTGCCGGTTTTGCTGCTGAATACGATGGCGTAGCTCATTTTTACCTCCCTCAGAGCAGCGGCAAAGCTGCCGGATGCTCTTGTTCATACGTTATTTTTACGGCAGTTCCTTTGCAGGGAGAGCCTGAAATCATGGAACAGTATATAGCAATTCAACTTTTAATGCAACAGCAACAGCGTTGAATTGCATATCGCAAATATGCTGTTTTCATGTTGCACTAATTTCTTGCCTTACGATTGTACAGCGCCCTGCCAAAATCAAGAGTTGACGATATTCTCGCCCTTACCGGCCAGAAAGCTGCGCAGGTTGCCGGTGGTGATGTCCATCAGCCGCTGCAATGCTTCCTTGGTGGTCCACGCGATATGCGGGGTGAGCACCGCGCCCGGCAGGCCGCGCAAACGGCTTTGGGGCGGCAGCGGCTCGATGGCAAAGGCATCGGCGCCGTAAAAGGCAAGCTTGCCGCTTTCCAGTGCATCGGCTACGGCTTCCTCGTCCACCAGTGCGCCCCGGGCGGTATTCAGCAAAATAGCGCCGGGCTTCATTTTTGCAAGGGCTTCCCGGCTCATCAGCCCGCGGGTCGCCGGGGTGGCCGGACAGTGCAGGCTGAGCACATCGCTGCGGGCAAGCAGGGTGTCAAAGTCCACGAACTCCACCCCATCGGCGGCGTACTCCGGGCGCACCGTGCGGGTGCACACCAGCACCTCGATGCCAAAGGCTTTTGCAATGCGGGCGGTCTGGCGGCCGATGCTGCCGTAGCCGTAGATGCCAAAGGTCTTGCCCAGCAGCTCCACCTGCGGCAGCAGACCGTACTCTGCCGGGATGCCCAGCTGCCAGTACCCGGCCTTTACCGCCCGGTCGTACCGCTGGGCGCACTGGCAGATGGCCAGCAGCAGGCTGAAGGTCATCTGCGCCACGCTGTAAGTAGAGTAGCCCGGCACGTTGGCTACCGCCACCCCATGGCGGCGGCAGGCTTCAAGGTCGATATTATCCGTACCGGTGGCGATGATGCCCACCCATTTAAGGTTCGGGCACTGCGCCAATACTGCTTCGTCAATGCGGCACTTGTTGATGAGCACCAGCTCTGCATCCCCGATGCGGGGTGCAATATCGGCGTAATCGGTGCGCACATAGCTGGTGGTGTCCGGCACCAGTGCCTTTACCCCGGACCAGT
>ERZ1026858.1501-NODE-1501-length-11670-cov-39.191649_pt1 | contig 11670 bp, 8 predicted proteins | sample MGYA00380159_ERZ1026858 | MGnify/ENA primary metagenome ERZ1026858 (study PRJEB33269, sample SAMEA4719795) | human gut metagenome | biome: human-associated habitat; feature: organic feature; material: feces | place: Cameroon | collected 2013-10 ... | reverse complement strand
TCAGATATTCGATGCTTAATCTCAAGAGGGATGATTCCTTTATCAACATCCCTCTATTCCTGGCTGATAGAACGGAGATACTGATTTTTAAATAATTTTTGATAAGAAAAAAGATAAATGGAAATAATAATAGGAATTATAGTGGGACTTGCCATCGGATTCTTCGTGGGCAAGCTGATGGAAGGAAAAAAGGCGGGAGAGGAGAAAACGCAGCTCATTGCGAAGGCTCAGGTGCTGCAGGCTAACATCGAACAGAGTAATCTGCATCATGCTTCTGAGGTGCAATCCTTGAAACAATCTCATGCTGCTGAACTTCAATCCTTGAAAGCGCAGATGCAGAACGAACGGCTGTTTGCCGAAAAGCTCCGTGCTGAAAGCGACCAGCAGTGGGCGCAGAAACTCGAAAGCCTGAAGCAGGAGATGCATCGCATGACCATCGAACAGCAGAAGGCTGCTGCCGAACAGCTCGCTGCCAAGCAGTCAGCCCTCCAGGAAAACAACCGGCTCCAGATGGATGAGCTCCTGAAGCCTATCAAGGAGCAGTTTGCCGATTTCAAAAAATCGGTAGAAGAAAGTAAGACCCAGAACGAGGTGAATAAGAAGGAACTCCAGAGCACCTTCGAGGCTACGATGAAGCTCTTCCAGCAGGAACAGCAGCAGGCCGTAACGAGTCTGAAGGAGCAGACCTCGAAGATAGGTTCTGATGCCGCCAACCTCACCAAGGCATTGAAGGGCGACAGCAAGATGCAGGGTGATTGGGGCGAGATGGTATTGGAAACCATCCTGGAGAACAGCGGTTTGCGAAAGGATGAGGAGTTCTTTATCCAGGAGAACACCAAGGATGAGAATGGCAAGAATTATCGTCCCGATGTCATCGTCCGATTCCCGGAAGGCAGAAGCGTAGTGATAGACAGCAAGGTATCCCTCACCGCCTATACCGATGCCTTGGCGGCAGAGACCGATGAGGAGCGAGAGCGGTTGATGAAGTCGCATGCACAGAGTGTGCGTAAGCACATCGACGAGTTGGCAGAGAAGGATTATTCGAAGTTGGTGGAAGATGCCATCGGCTTCGTCCTGATGTTTATTCCGAATGAGACCAGTTATATCGCAGCGATGAAGCAGCAGCCAGACCTTAGCCGTTATGCCTATCAGAAGAAGATCATCATCATATCTCCGAGCAATCTCCTGATGGCATTGCAGTTAGCGTATAATCTCTGGCAGTATGACCGTCAGAACAAGAATGTAGAGAAAATCGTGAAGACGGCAGCCGATCTTTACGACAAGGTAGTAGGTTTTGAGGACACCTTCACGAGCATAGGCGATCTCCTCTCCCGCCTCTCCGGCACCTATGATAAAGCGAAAAAGCAGCTTTATGATGGAGCAGGCAATGTAATGAGAAGGGTAGAGAGCCTGAAGAATCTGGGAGTCACCCCCAAAAAGCAGATCAAGGCATTAGAGGAGTAATTTTAATAAGCGTTTTTATCCGGGCAGATAATACTCTTGGCTGTCAGGAAGATAATACGGATGTCAAGCCAGAACGACCAGTTCTCGATATACCAGATATCACGCTTGATACGCTCTTCCATCTGCCAGAGCTCCTTCGTCTCACCACGGAAACCCGTTACCTGTGCCCAACCGGTAATACCAGGCTTCGAGAAGTGGCGAACCATATACTTATCAATCAAACTACCATAAACCTCAGTATGATACAACATGTGAGGTCTAGGACCCACGATACTCATGTCGCCCTTCAATACATTAAGAAATTGAGGGAACTCATCAATATTCGTCTTTCTCATGAAGTTGCCGAAAGCAAACTTTCTTGGGTCATTCTTCGTCGCCTGAGCCTTGTCAGAATCCTTGTTCACATGCATCGAACGGAATTTCAGACACATGAAGGTATCACCATTCAGACCCGTTCTAGCCTGACGGAAGAAGATAGGACCCGGACTCTGAATCTTGATAATCAGTGCGATGATTGGGATGAAAGGCAAGAAACAAAGACAGATTACACCACTCACGGCGATATCGAAAGCACGCTTGAGAATACGGTTCGAGATAGAAGACAGTGGTTCACGATGGTTCGTGTAAACCGTCTTACCCATAAAGTTCTTGGAATCCAGATGCAACTTATTTTCGCCGAACAGACGAGGCAGATAATAGAAGTGTACCACGTTCTTATCACAGAAACGCATAATCTTCACAATCTGGTCAGATTCCTTATGTGACAAGCTGCAGAAAATCTCATCCAGACCATCAGAAGAACCGTTGATGGTATCGTTCAATTTGTAATCTAAAAAATTGTTAAGGTCCTTCATTGTACCCAGTTTTTTCAGTTCCTGAGGCACTCCAGCGATGTCATCATCGGCATAATAACCTTTCACTATATAAGCCGCAGAAGGATCTTCGGTCATTGTAATGTACATTTCTCTTACGGCAGAATCGCTACCCACGAAGATCACGGTACGACTGTTTCTACCTCTGGCACGGTGATATTTCAGAACCTTGAGCTCGATGAGTCGGCTGATGATCAGAGCAAGATAGAAAGAGATGCCGAAGTAGAATCCGAACGTAAATATTTCTCCACCATGACTGAAGAATTTCAGGAAGACCATGAAACAGAAGGTTGTACAAAGTGCCAGGAAGAAAGTACGTTTGATAACTTGCTGAAAACCGATTCGTCTTATATGGATGATAGTACAGTAGTTGTATTCGCCGATGGCGAGAGCAACGTTTGCTATAAAGAATGTAATCTTTGTTCTCAGATCTAGGTAATCTGGAACATACTGAGATTCGAAGTTGATAAAGCCCAATAGCAAGCCATTGAGGATGATGAAGTCAACTAAAACCACCAATCGTCTGATCAGTACGTTACCTTTATAGATGTTTTTTTCCATAAGACATTATATGTAATTTAAATTTTTCGATTTCTCTTCTTAGAATATAAATTCTTCGTAAATTCGCTTGCAAAGATAGAAATAAAAATCGAAATTACCAAATGCCCCCTCCATTTTTTCGCGAGAAAAAATAATTGTTTTTTTTTGTTAAAAATCACCTTTGTAACGCGATATATTCTTTATTATCAATAAAAACCATTAATTTTGCAGCCGGAAAAATCCACTCTGGCTGCAAAACCGCTCAGAAGACTGGCGGAAGACTGTCAAATGGCTAAAGGGAGACGGAGGGATTCGAAAAAAAAATACTATCATTTACGGATAAAAGTATATATATTAAAGTAAAAGGATAAAGGTATATGATTAAAAAAATGCATTATCTAGATAAAAAAATGAAATTTAGTAAATTTATGCTGTTAGGAGCCCTAGGGGTAGCGCTCTTAACCGCTACATCTTGTGGCACACCAAAAGACGTAGCCTACTTTCAGGATTTAAACAACAATCCTGATACCGTTATTACCCTCCAGAACAAAGTCATTACAGTGAAGCCTACCGATAAAATCTATATCGGAGTCAAGAGCAAGGATCCGATGATCACACAGCTCTTCAACCTCACTGGCGGTACCAATAACTCCAGCAGCAGTACAAATATCGCAAAAGATGCTTTTTATTATACAGTAGATAGCAAGGGAAATATCGATTTCCCTGTAGTAGGAACCATTCAGGTGGCAGGATTAACCCGTGAGCAGATTGCCGAGAAGGTAAAGAAATCATTGGTCGATGCAAGTCTTGTCAAAGACCCAACTGTGACAGTTAGTCTCAGCAACCTCCATTATTCCATGATGGGCGAAGTGGCAAAGCCAGGTCAGTATGCCATTGATGAAGAAAAGGTAACCATCCTTGATGCTATCAGTAAGGCAGGTGATCTCACCATTCAGGGACGCCGTAACGATGTGATGGTCCTCCGTCAGGAAAACGGACATCAGAAGATCTACAAGATTGACCTCTGTTCCGGTAAGGACATTTTCAGTTCGCCAGCTTACTATCTCCAGCAGAACGATGTGGTATATGTAACACCAAACGATACCAAGAAGCGCAGTTCTACCCTCAATGGTAACACCGTGCAGTCAACAGGTTTCTGGATGAGCATTTCATCCCTCATCATTACGATTCTCACATTCTTGAAAGTAAATTAATATTAACGAAATAATGATACAGAATACAACTCCGGCGAATCAGCCAGCACAGCCAAATCCGATGGCTCGCCCTAACCAGACCGAGGATTTCATCCGTCTTCAGGATCTCCTCTATCTCTGTCTGGCACAGTGGCGTTGGTTCATCCTCTCACTGGTTGTAACCTGCGGCATCGCCACTTATTACAACCTCACCACCCCTAATGTATATCAGCGCACTGCATCCCTGATGATCAAGGATGAGAGCAAGGCGCAGGGTATAGGCAGCGATGTAGCTTCCATGTTCTCTGATATGGGTATGGGAAACATGAAGAGCAATGTAAACAATGAACTCATTGCCATTCAGTCACCAGCCGTTCTCCTCGAGACTGGTAAGAGATTGAAGCTCGATGTAGATTATGCTATCGATGGTCGTTTCCACAAGGAGGCACTCTATGGCGCTGATCTCCCTGTCACCGTAGATTTCGTAGGATTTACCGATGAGCAGAGCGGAAGCTTTAAGCTCCAGCTCAAGGGCGATGGCTCTTATGTCATCAGTAAGCTCAAGGGAGTTACCCGTGATAATCTCCCGGTAGATGACAGCGATGAAATCACCGGTAGAATCGGACAGATAATCCGCACTCCTTTGGGTAAAATCAAGGTGGATAAGGCTCCTGCCTTCACACAGTTTGTTTCAGGTGAAGACGAACCGGTACTCTATGTATCACGTTGTAATGTATATGCTATGACCGACCGCATCAAGGGGTCCCTTTCTGCTAGTCTGAGCGATGTGAAATCTACCGTCATCGACCTTACTTATAAGGATGTGCTTGCTAAGCGTGCAGAAGATGTCATCAATACCATTATCACCGTTTACCGCAAGAACTGGTTGGAGGATAAGAACCAGATGACCATCTCCACCTCTCACTTCATCACCGAGCGATTGGGTGTCATTGAGCGTGAGTTGGGCGATGTAGATAAGAATATTTCAGCCTTTAAGAGCAGCAATCTCCTCCCTGATGTAGAGGCTGCCGCTCAGCAGTATATGCAGAAGAGCACAGAAGTTGATAAGCAGATCATGGATCTCAATTCGCGTCTCGCCATTGCTCAGTATATCAGAAATTACCTGACAGGTAAGGTGGGCAAGAACCAGCTCCTGCCATCTAATACCGGTATTGAGAGTCCGGGTATCGAACAGCAGATTACCGAGTACAACAAGAACCAGTTGGAACGCAACAATATCGTAGCCAACTCTAGCGAGCAGAACCCATTGGTGGCTGATTACGACCAGAGCCTTGCCTCTATGCGCAAGAGCATTGCTGCCAGTCTTGATAACTTCGTGGTAACTCTGAAAACCCAGTTGGGCACCCTTCAGGCTAACGAGGCTGCTACTACTTCTCAGATTGCCAGCAACCCTAACCAGGCGAAGTATCTGCAGACCGTAGGTCGCCAGCAGAAGGTCAAGGAGGCTTTGTATCTCTTCCTGCTCCAGAAGCGTGAGGAGAACGAGTTGTCTAAGGCATTCACTGCATACAATACCCGTATCATTACCCCTCCAACAGGCGATAATACCCCTGTTGAGCCGGTTCGCCGCAAGATTCTGCTTATAGCCTTGGTATTGGGCTTCCTCATTCCAGTGGTAGTCATCTATATCCGTGAGAAGGCAAACACCACCGTTCGTGGTCGCAAGGATCTCAAGAAGGTTACCGTACCATTCCTCGGCGAGATTCCATTCTCAATCAGCCGCAAAAACCGTCCAACGCTCGAGCAGCGCATCATGTTCTGGAAGAAGCCGAAGGAGGTTCGTATGGTTGTGGTGAAGGCAGGTAAGCGTGATATCGTCAATGAGGCGTTCCGCGTATTGCGTACCAACTTCGAGTTCACCATCGGAACCCATCCGGAGCAGAATGTCATCGTGTTCACTTCATTCAATCCGGGATCAGGTAAGAGTCATATTGCTGCCAATATGGCAATGTCGCTCGCTATCAAAAAGAAGAAAGTTTTGTTGATAGATGGTGACCTCCGTCATGGTTCAACTTCAATGTTGATCAATAGCCCAGGCGAGGGATTAAGTGATTACCTGAATGGTCGAATAGCCGACATCCACGACATTCTCTACAAGGGTGAGGAAAATGGATTGGTTAAGCATTTTGATGTGATTCCAATCGGAACCATCCCTCCAAACCCAACCGAGCTTCTCTTTACTCCATTGCTGGAGAAGATGATCAAGACGATGCGCGAGGAGTACGATTACGTCTTCATCGACTGTCCTCCTATCGAGGTCGTAGCCGATACCCCAATCTACGAGCAGTTTGCCGATCGTACCATCTTCGTGGTTCGTGCCGGTTTGATGGAGCGCAGCATGTTGCCAGAGGTAGATGCCCTCTACAAGGCAAGGAAGTTCAAGAACATGACATTAATCCTGAACGGAACCAAGGCACGTGGCGGCAGATATGGCAGCCACTATGGTTACGGCTATGGTTATGGTTACGGCTATAACTATAATAAGGAAAAGAATGGGGGGGGCAAAATCTTAAATGAGTGGATTATAGAATAAAAGAAACAGATGATTAGATTCTTCCAAAAACTATTTAATAAGAGTATGCCATCAGGGGAGCGAGAGCTTCTCCCTGGTGGCATTGATTTTCATTGCCACATACTCCCCGGCGTAGATGACGGCTTCCAGGACCCGGAAAAGAGTCTGGAGCAGTTGAGAATCTATGAGGAAAGCGGCATGAAGGAAGTGTGGTTCACCCCTCATATCATGGAGGATGTACCTAACGAACCAGAGGAACTCCGCCGTGTCTTCGCAGATTTCAAGGAGAAGTATCTTCAGGATTTTGCCCAGAGACATCCGGGATATCAGGCAGAAGGAGCGAAGCAATCTTCTGCGAATGATGCAGAACCGTTGCGATTGCATTTGGCAGCTGAGAACATGTTGGATGCCCTTTTTGAGCGACGCTTAAAGGCGAACAATCTTCTTCCGTTGGCAGAGAAGTATCTCTTGGTAGAAACCAGCATATTTGCCCCACCGATGAATTTCCGAGGCTTGTTGGAGCGTATCAAGAACAAGGGTTACACCCCAATCCTGGCACATCCCGAGCGTTATCTCTATATGAAGAAGGAGGATTATGAGGCATTGAAGTTACAGGGCATCAAGTTCCAGCGCAACCTGTTCAGTCTGAAGGGTCAGTATGGACAGCGAGTTCAGAAGCGCTGTCGTCAGCTTCTTAAATGGCAGATGTATGATTATGTAGGCACCGATCTACACCGCCTCTCGCGGTTGGAGTAATGAATGGGAGGTTGCCGTATTGCGTGGTGGGGGAGGGATGCCTTTTTGTTCAAAATCGGCTGCTTTTCGTTCATTTTTCGTTTTTTCTTCCGGAAATGTGAGGGGGATTCGATGTTTATTCGTATTTTTGTAGGCGAATACATAAAACAACATCAAAATATAAAAGTATGAAACTGAACGACATTCTTTCTGAAAACTTTCAGGCTGCAGAATGGGAAGCTAAAGGTTATCAGCTTCCTCAATATGATATTGCAGCAGTTGCCAAGAAGACTCACGAAGAGCCTACTTGGGTTCACTTCGGCGCAGGTAACATCTTCCGTGCGTTCCCTGCCGCTATCCTCAACGATGCGCTCAACACGGGCAAGTACGACCGTGGTGTCATCGTGGCGGAAAGCTTCGACTACGAAATCATTGATAAGGCTTATCGCCCTTACCATAACCTCTCCCTCCTGGTGAGCCTCCAGTCTAACGGCACCATCGAGAAGAAGGTCATCGCTTCTATCACGGAGAGTCTGAAGGCTGACAAGCAGTTTGGTGAGGACTGGGCACGACTGGTGGAAATCTTCCAGGCACCTAGTCTGCAGATGGTAACCTTTACCATCACCGAGAAGGGCTATTCCTTCAATGAGGCTGACCTCGCCCGCGGTCTCGACGCTGTCTTTGCCATGGGTAAGCTCACTGCGCTCCTCTACGAGAGATTCAAGGCGGGCAAGTTGCCTGTAACCCTTCAGTCAACAGACAACTGTTCTCACAATGGTGACCATGTAAAGGCTGGTGTGAAGGCTTACGCCGAGCGCTGGGTGAAGGATGGCATCGTGGAGGCTGACTTCCTGGATTATATCAACGATGATAAGAAGGTGACTTATCCTTGGTCTATGATTGATAAGATTACGCCTCGTCCTCATGAGAAGGTGCAGGCGATGCTGGCTGAGGATGGTTTCGAGGACAATGATACCATCATAACCGAAAAGCATACCTTCACCGCTCCTTTCGTGAATGCGGAGGAGGTGCAGTATCTCGTTTGCGAGGATACCTATACCAACGGTCGCCCACCATTGGAGCTGGGCGGTGCGCTCTATACCACCCGCAAGACTGTGGATGAGGTGGAGACCATGAAGGTAACCACCTGTCTGAACCCATTGCATACAGCGATGTCTATCTATGGCTGCATGCTCGACTATACCCTGATTTCTGCCGAGATGGCTGATGAAGACCTTCGTGCCTTCATCCAGAAGATAGGTTACATCGAGGCGATGCCAGTGGTTACAGACCCAGGCGTATTGAATCCATACGAGTTTATCGGCACCGTTATCAACAAGCGTCTGCCTAACCCATTCATGCCAGATGCTCCTCAGCGCATCGCTACCGATACCAGTCAGAAGCTCTCCATCCGTTTCGGTGAGACCATCAAGAAGTACATCGGCCGTGGTCTCGACAAGAGCAATCTCGTGTTGATTCCATTGGTATTGGCAGGTTATGCCCGTTATCTCAAGGCATTGGATGATAACCTGAAGCCATTCGAGCCATCTTCCGACCCATTGTTGGCAGAACTCCAGGCCATCGTGGCTCCTCTGGAGGTAGGCAAGGCAGATCAGGACTATTCTTGCCTGAAGAATCTCTATTCCCGCAAGGATGTGTTCGGACTCGATCTCTACGAGGCTGGCTTCGGCGAGCAGATAGAAGGCATGGTGAAGGAACTCTTCGCCGGCAAGGGTGCCGTAAGACAGACATTGCATAAATATGTTTCTGCAAGATAATTCATTTTTAAACTTATACATTATATAATATATATGGAAAGAACATGGCGCTGGTTTGGCAAGAAAGATAAGATTACACTTGCACAGTTGAAACAGATAGGTGTTGAGGGCATCGTTACTGCATTGCACGATGTTCCTCTGGGCGAGGTTTGGACACGCGAGAAGATTCATGAACTCAAGGAGTACATCGAGTCTTACGGTATGAAATGGAGCGTGGTAGAGTCTTTGCCTGTGGTTGAAACCCTGAAATATGGTGGTCCTGACCGTGATCATCAGATTGAGGTTTACAAGGAAAGTCTCCGCAACCTGGGCGAGGAAGGCATCAAATGCATCTGCTACAACTTCATGCCGGTTTTAGACTGGGCTCGTACCGATTTGTCTCACGACAATCCTAACGGAGCCAACAACCTCTATATGAACTGGGGCGAGTTTGCCTACTTCGATATCTACATCCTCCAGCGTGAAGGTGCCCGTGAGGACTGGGCTGAGTTCTCTAAGGAGCACAAGTGGGGCAGAGACCTCGTGGCTGAGGCTGATGAAATCAAGAAGACTTCTACACCAGAGCAGGATCATGCCCTGGTAGAGAATATCATAATCAAGACCCAGGGCTTTGTATCCGGTAACTTCAGCGAGGGCGATTCAGCTCCTGTCCAGAAGTTCCGCGACCTCTTGAAGCTCTATGATGGCATCGACAAGAAGAAGTTGCAGGAGAATATGAAGTACTGGCTGGAGGCTATCATGCCTATCTGTGATGAATACGATATCAATATGTGTGTTCATCCGGATGATCCTCCTTATCCTGTATTCGGTTTGCCAAGAATCATCGGTCGTGCCGAGGATATCCAGTGGATGTTGGATGCTGTGCCAAACAAGCACAACGGTCTGACTTTCTGTGCAGGTTCATTCTCTGCCGGCGAGCACAACGACTGTGTGGCTATGGCGAAGCAGTTTGCCGACCGCACCCACTTCGTTCACCTTCGTTCCTGCTACATCTTCCCTAACGGCAACTTCACGGAGGCTTCTCACCTGGGTGGTCGTGGCCATCTGATAGAGCTTTGCCGCATCTTCGAGAAGGCTGAGCAGGAAGGCAAGTGCAATTCCGGTCGTCGTCTGCCAATGCGAGTAGACCACGGTATGACCTTCACTGATGAGCCAGGTGGCGTATTCGATGAGAGCAATCATGGTCACAATGCCGGTTACACTCTCCTCGGCCGTATGTTTGCCATGGGTCAGATTCAGGGTGTCATTGCCACAGTTGATGATGAACTGGGCATTGAGTATAAGCAGCCGGGATTCTATGATTAATGATTAGTTATTAGTGATTTGAAATTCAGGTTAGATAAAATACGAAAAAGGCTAGCGTGCGTTTTTGCATGCTAGCTTTTTTTTGTGTGCTTGGGGTGCTTTATTCTTTTGTTTTGAGCTCCACTTCCTCCACATATTTCACTAATGAATCCTTGCCGTTGAGCAGGTAGTAATCCACTCTAACCACGTGGTTGATGTCAGCATTACCCTTCACCTTCACGTGGCGGGTCTTGCCGAATATCATCGTGTCGCGACGGGAAGGGTAGGAGATTAGCTGGATGATGTCCTTGGTAGAACCGCTTCCTATGTAGTAGATGCCCACGCTGTCCTTGATGGCTTTCATTGCAGCCAGCTTCGCCGTTTTCTTGGCATGGATGGCAGCGGTATCTTCCGGATAGAACTCGCTGGCGGCTACCGTGTCGCCGTCGTGCTGATCGGGTGCAAACTTGCAGCTTGTACTGGTTGTTGTGATAAAAGTTGTGGCAGCCAGAGCTGCCACAAAACATAAAATTTTCTTCATTATTATTTTGAATTAATCGATTACATTTCTACAATCACTTCGTGCTTGCCTGCTGAGCAAGGAATGATGGTGCCCTCGATCGCCTTTCCATCTACGGTAATCTGCTTCACGCCTTTCTCCCTTCCTTCTGGGTTCTTCACTACGATGTGGTATTCGCCACCACGGAACTTGCGGGTTACCTCGTATTCGCGGGCGGTGCTTGGCAGACATGGGTCGATGTTCAATCCCTCGTAATCCGGTTTGATACCGAGGATGAATTCTGATACGGTGTACCACATCCAGGCGGCAGTACCAGTTAACCAGGAATTCTTGCCCTCGCCTGGCTTGGCGGCATCCTTGCCGGCTACCATCTGGCAGTTGACGTATGGTTCCACCTTGTGCAGGGTCTGGTATTTCTCTTCTACATAGCTTGGCAGAATCTTGGTATAATGGTTCCAGGCATCATTGCCACGTCCGGCAACGGTTTCGCCGATGATGACCCAAGGGTTGTTGTGGCAGAAGATGCCGGCATTCTCCTTGTAACCTTCAGGATAGGATGAAATCTCGCCCATCTCTACATGATAGGTGGTGTAGGCTGGGTTGTTCAGCACCATTCCGTGCTCGCACTCCAGGTGCTTCTTGGCGCTATCCAGTGCCTTGGCGCAGAGGCCTTCTTCCAGTCCGATGCCAGCCATGGTACACCAGCCCTGACTCTCGATGAAGATCTTGCCTTCCTCGTTCTCGTTGCTGC
>ERZ1026858.1500-NODE-1500-length-11672-cov-14.801412_pt1 | contig 11672 bp, 6 predicted proteins | sample MGYA00380159_ERZ1026858 | MGnify/ENA primary metagenome ERZ1026858 (study PRJEB33269, sample SAMEA4719795) | human gut metagenome | biome: human-associated habitat; feature: organic feature; material: feces | place: Cameroon | collected 2013-10 ... | reverse complement strand
ATAAAACTTATGCTGTGAGATTACAAAACGGCACAAATAATTTTCGTATGAAAACAGCGGCAACAAAGAGCCGCATTTGTCGGATGAAGTTTACAATGCGCTTCCCAGATATGCTTCGCTGAAGTTCCGTCCTTACAAGGGAAATTATACGGACATGAACATTGGCTCGCATTCAGCCTATCCTTTGATGCGTGTTGAAGAAATGTATTTCATTGAGGCTGAAGCAAAGGCACATAGCTCTGTCAGAGAAGGATTGACGTTGCTTGAAAACTTCATGAGTAAATACAGACGGCCCAACTATGCTCTCGTGGTGAACAAGGACGATGTGGCTAAGGAACATGCCATCAAGATGATTGTTGAGCAGAAGCGCATTGAACTCTGGGGCGAGGGGCAGTCTTTCTTCGACTATAAGCGACTGGATATGGGTGTCGACCGCACGAACCAGGATGACGAGGACTACATTCCATATTCACAGCAGCTTTGCTGCTCCCTTTCGCGTCCGGCATGGATGAACCTCGTGTTCCCGTCGTCGGCCAACAGAATGTACAAATGGAACCTCATCGGCCAGGAGAACCCCGACCCTTCAGGTCGTTACACCCCGGGCGGAGGCAGTGCTTACGATACCAACAACTATTATAATGTGCGTCTTTCCAGCGGCCTTTTCAACGAACTCTTCAACATTGGTTTGCAGTCAGAATATATCGATGTGAACGCTTGTGCATTAGACAGCCATGAAGGCATCGTTTTGAAAGAACCGTTTGCGCAGCTCGCCGACTCCACGATGATGTATGATGGTTCCGACATCAGCATCCAGTTTGACGGCGAAGTGGCAACGCTTCCTCTTCAGCCCTTGGGATTCTATATAAACGGCCAGCAGGTGATGGTGAAATCCGTTCAAAACGGAAGTTTTGTCAACGGTGTGGTCATGTTCCCGAAGAACAGTTTGGTTGTGACTTACGGCGATGTACAGAAAGTTGTCAACAGCAAGTCGGCCACGGAAATACGTCTGCAGGGAAGCGTTCGTCCGTCCTTCTCCGAGCTGGTTCATTTCTCTCAAGACCAGGCAAACAAGTCCAGCGTATTGGTCGACAGCGGACAGAGCTATCTGCGTTGCAAACTTTACATGAACGATCTCGACGAAGTGCGCCTCGTGTGTGTGCCGCTTTCGCAAGCCGAAGCTGCCAAGTCTCAGCTCAAATACGATGCCAGCTACGGCGTGACAGCCAAAGACACGGGCTGGGTGAACATTCCGATGTATGAAGTTTATGGCCAGTTTGCTGTTGTCGGCATAGGATACAGTCATGGAAACGTTGCGTATGAAAGTATTCATAGTTATGACGCGTACAGATATCCTGACTACAGTGCGGAAATCAGGCGCGGCAATGCCGTGGTCAACAAAGATGGCAAATGGGAAGTGCAGACAGTGTACTCTTTCGGCCCGCACGTGGAAAAGGGCTATGTAGCCTTGGTGGAGAAATATGCAACGGAAGCCGACATCAAAAAGAAGTTGGAAACTGGCACCCTGCCTTCATGCGTGGAAGTGACCACCACTCATACGTATAAAGTAGAAGAGGTTGTGGTTCCCTATCCTCAGAAAACTGCAGAATATAAGTTAGTTGCCTTGGCTGTGGCAGGAGGCGAAGTGGTGAATGTCGAGTGCAACAAAGATCAAAAAGGTAACGATGTGATTTACGAATGTCCGTCGCGCAGTCTCTCTGTTGAATTGGCCAGCCATAAGAAGGAAAACAATATCGCCAAGTTGACCTATACGTATGACGCCTCTGAATTTGACGGCGCTTACATCGCGCTCCTGAAAGACACCCTGCTGCAGGGCAACGTATGGGAAAATGTGGCCCTGGTGCCTTATAAGGTGAAAGTGTCGGGTAAAGGCACTGCCACATTTGACTTTCCGAATCCCGTGCCCGGCATTTACTACACGGTGGTCATTGCTGGATGTGACGCAGAAGGCAACATCGTGAAAGACGTTAAGGGAGCGAGATCCTGCCCTGCCGTGTTAGACGACAAGTGGTATTCCTCAATATCAGAATGGATGGCCGACGGCCGCGATGCCAGTGAATGGCCGCTTTCAAAGAGCGACAGCACATGCGTCATGACCTCCGACGGTTGGTCTGGCTATAAAGGCCGTATGCCCATCTCCTATCGCTATTCATCGCAAACAGGCAAGGGCCAGTTCAAACTGAAGAATTTTGAGGGCGAAGGCGAACTCATCATCGACTACGACCCCTTGACTTCCAAATGTCAGGTGCTAAAGCAGAAAGTAACAGTTCATCCGCAATACGGAGATTTGTTTGTTTCTGATGCCGTTCATTACAGAGGAGGAAGCTATGATGAATACCCTTGTACGTATAACAAGCAGACAGGCAAATTCTCCCTTGTTTTGGAATACTTTGTGAACGAAGGAACTTTCGGTAATGCTGAAATAATCATTCAGGTCGACGGATTGGGCAACGGTGCCAGCGCCGCTCCTGCCGTCCAGGCGGACACCTTGCAAGGTGCAGCAAAACTGAAGAACTTGAAGCTGATTCCCAACAACCTGTTGAAGCAGGTTGAGGCTGAACGATAAAACATTACTTATTTGGGCGTGAGGCATGCAGATGGTGTGTGCCTCACGCTTTTTTTATTTCGTCAGACGAGGAAGTATGAGAAGTTATCTACTCGCGGCCGCGAGTCGCGCTACCTTCGGCCGCGAGTAGCATTACCTTCGGCCGAGAGTAGCTCTACCAGCGGCCGCGAGTAGATAATTTGTGATTAGGGGACAGGGCACAATCATGCAATAATAGGGGAGAATTTGTCTGCCAATTTAAGGTTGCAAGGAAATGGTCGCGGTAAGTTAGAATGTATGGTAGAAGGCTTTTGGATGGTTATTTCTTTATTGCAAGGATATGTTTTCTTGCCGGTATCGGCAAGAAAATGGGTGTTTTTGGTATAATTTTTGTGGTTTATGCCGCGCTTCACTTAGTTCCCTCCCCGCGCAACAATAAATCCAAGGTTTTTTTCGTTGTCTGAATTATAAAAGGTAAATTTGCAAGTGTAATACAATCAACATTTTAAAAGTTATCTATATGAAGAAAACATTACTGCTATGCTTCTTCTGTCTGCTTGCCATTTCGCAACTGTGGGCGGCAGAAAAGCCGAAGGTAAGCGTCGGCGACGACGTGACATGGTATCTCGTTCAGATGTCGAACGGGAAAGGTGTGCTCACGGCGCAGGGCGACGGCGAAGAAGTGCTTACAGGCATTCCGATGGGACGTGACGCACAATTCTGGAAAATCGAAGGGTCGGCAACGACGGGCTATACCTTCACAAGCCGTTCGGGCCTCACGCTCTATACCACTACGACTAAGCAGGAAGGTATGTTCAAGGCCGGAAAAACGCCTAACGCCAACAAATATTTCGTTTGGCAGACCACGACTAATGCCAACTATTCTGGCGATTTCGTGATTTCGCCGAAGGCTAATCTGGGCGTGTATATGAACCAGTGGGGCGGTGCCGGAACGGGTAAAAAACTCGGACTCTGGAATGACCGCTCTGATGCCAACCAGCCGCTCACCTTCGTGAGCGAGGAGGATTTTGAAAAGATGGGCAAGATGCTCTCTTTGGTGCCTTATCCTGCCAGTGTGACTAAGGGCGACGGCTCTTTGAGCCTCTCGAAAATCGATGGTATCGTGGCAACGGGCGACGCTCCTCTGCGCTATGCCAGCGAATTTGCCAGTCAGGCCAAGCGCACGCTGGGCATCGACCTTCAGGTGAACCCCGCTTCTGCAGCCTGCGCCATCTCTATGGTGGCCGACAAGACGCTCGAACACGAGGCTTACCGACTGAACATCAACGCCTCGGGCGTGGAAATCGCTTCGGCCGACAGCACTGGTTTCTTCTATGGTCTGCAAACCCTCAAGCAGTTGCTGCCAGCGGCCATCTATGGCAAGACGTTGCAGAAAAACGACGGATGGACGTTGCCTTACGTGGAAATCGTTGACAAACCCAACCTCGGCCACCGCGGTTTCATGCTCGATGTGGCCCGCCACTTCTTCTCTAAAACAGAAGTGATGCGCGTGCTCGATGTGATGGCTTCTTACAAGATGAACCGTTTCCACTGGCACCTCACCGACGACCAGGGATGGCGCATTGAAATCCCTGAATATCCGCGTTTGACGGAGGTGGGAAGCGTGCGTGCCGGTTCGTTCTCCAATGCTGGTGGCGCTTCGAAATTCTTCGACGACACGGAATATGGTCGCGGCATGTGGTATTCGCTCAACGACTTGCGCGAAATCGTGGCCTATGCCAAGGACCGCAACATTGAAATCATTCCTGAAATCGACCTCCCGGGACACATGGTGGCTGCTGTGGCCGCTTATCCCGAACTGAGCTGCGATCCTTCGAAGTCTTACAGCGTGCGCATTGACGGCGGTATTTCGAAAGACGTGCTCAACATCGGCAAGGACGAAGTGGTTGACTTCCTCAAATGTGTGCTCGGCCACGTGGCAGAGGTGTTCCCTTATCAGTATATTCACCTCGGCGGCGACGAGTGTCCGACAGACCAGTGGGCCAACAATGCCGACTGCCTTCGCCGCGTGAAAGAAAAGGGTCTCTCGGGCGTCAACGAACTCCAGTCGTGGCTCGTTGAAGAACTGGGTCTTTATCTGAAGGAAAAATACGGCAAGGACATCGTGGTTTGGGATGAACTCCTCTCACACTGGAATGCCGACAACAAGGTGAAACCCGTCATCATGGCCTGGAACAACATCAACATGAGTTCCAAGGCTGCCGACAAGGGCTTCAAGAGCATCGTGGTGCCTTACCAGTCGCTCTATCTCGACATGATGCAGGTGCCGATGGCGCAGAGAGACATCAACGAGAAATACCAAGGCGGATGGGGCGACAACTGGGTCAACAGCGTGGAAACCGTCTACAATGTCAACCCCGTGGCTTCGCTCTCAGGACGTGAAGACTTTTGTTTGGGCGTTCAGGGAAATATGTGGACTGAAACGTGCAACGACAGTGTGGAACTCGAATACCAGCTCTTCCCGCGCCTCTTGGCGCTCTCTGAAACGGGATGGTTGCCGGCTGCCAAGAAAAACTGGGTGGGCTTCTATATGCGCCTCCAGACGCAGCGCAGCGTGCTCGACGAAATGGGCGTGACGTATGCCACTCATTATTTCGAGAAACCCGAACAGACAGCGGCGCAAAAGGCCGTTGAAGAGGCAGAGGAAATCATCGCTGCCGCCGGCGATTACGTTGGTCTGCCTGCCGCCGACAAGAAAACGGCAATGACGGAGGCGCTCAGCGATTTGAAGGGCGACATGGAGAATGCCGACAAGCTCGCTGCCCTGACAGCGTCTGTCGGCCAATATAAGAAGGCTGACATCACGATGCCGGAGGAGGGAAAATACTATCAGATTCTCTCTGCTTCCACTTACTACAAGGCAAAGTATGAAGGTTCTTCGCTCTATGCCAGCGACAACAACGTGCGCTTCCACTATACGAAGCAATATGAACCAGAAGAAATCTGGCAGTTTGAAGCCGTGACGGGTGGCTATAAGGTGAAGAACGTCGTCACGGGTAAGGCTTTGACCATGCCGGCGGGCAATGCCGAAAACATGACGCTGACGGCAAACGGCAGTGTGATGAAAATTGCGCTCGCCACCAAAGCCAGCGGACAGTACACTTACATTCCTGCCGTGCTCAACATTTCCTCTGGCGGCAAATACCTCACGGCCGACTGCACAGGCTATGCCAAGAGCGGCGCTGACGCTGCGCTCTGCTATCAGGGCACATGGCGCATTGTTGAGGTGAAAGACTTCACCTTCATGCTCAAGCACCTCGTTGAGAAATGTGAAACCGTTTTGCGCAACGCAAAACCGGGCGAGATGGGCGAACCGACAGAAGCGGCCCTCAGCCTGCTCAGCGATGAAATCATCGCGCCGGCCAAGACGCTGATTGGTAAGGGCGCTGTTTCGCGCAGCGAATACGACAAATTCCTCGCGCTCTACGCACAGTTTGTGGCCATGCCACGCACCTCTGTGCTTGACGCGCTGGATGAAGGTTACTACTATAACCTGCGTAACGCCTATTTCACCAACTATCTGGCCATGGCTTCCACTTCCAACACGGTGCAGCCTCGCACGATGAGCAACAACACCGATGCCTATCAATGGCGCATCCGCAAGAATGCCGATGGCACGGTGAGCATCTTCAGCAAGGTCGGTGACAAACCAGCCTATCCAGCTTCTGATGCCGAGACCAAGAACATCCTCTTGGGCAAGGAATATTCATGGAAGCTCGACCAGCACACTTGCGACGAGGGCAAGACGGGCATCCGCATCATCTCTGCCTCTGGTGCTTACAGTTGGTATGTCAATGCCAGCAGCTGGGCCAACAACGTCATCCTCAAGCCCATTGCATGGGGTGCCAGTATCTGGACATTTGAGAAACTCAACATCTCAACGTCCATCAACAATGTCAACACTTCTTCTGCCGCTCCTTCCAACGTCTATTACGACCTTCAGGGAAGACAGTTGCACCAGCCCGTGCAGCATGGCGTTTACATCAACGGAAACGGAGAAAAGGTGATTCGCTAAATGATAAGTAATGGCGTCCTTGAAATCCCCTTTCAGTACGCCTAAAATAAAAACATGGAGACCAAACAGCCCTGAGCGTTTGGCCTCCATGTTTTTTGTTGTGGGGAAAGGCTGTCTAAAAAAGTTTTTGTGGAAATTTTATTTTGTGGTTTCAATATTTGTATATAGCTTTGCAAGTATAAGCTTCATTATATTGAATGTTATATGGGAGAATAAGCCGTAAATATCATTATAATGATAATAAAAATATGTGCAAATGGCAGACTTTTATGAATATTCAACACCAGAACTTGTGCGCTTGCTTGGAACGCGCTTCAAGGAGTATAGGATGCGCTGCAACCTCACTCAAAGAGAAGTTGCCGAACAGTCGGGTGTAGGTCTGACGACAATACATAAATTCGAGAACGGAACAGCTGACAATGTCTCATTGTCTACATTCATTCTCTTGCTGAAAGTTGTGGGCCAGATTGATACACTGGATGAAGTGCTTCCCGAATTGCCAGACTCACCCTACCTGATGCGTAAGGACGAAAAGAAAGCACAACGTATTCGCCACTCTAAATAACCCATGAATATAGGCAACTACCACCTGTATGCTGATATTGACGACGTGGAGCGTAAATTTGTAATTGGTAAGAAAAAAGAAAAATTTTCGTATATTAAGCAGACTGGCGTTGCGAATATTTCAAATGGCGAGCTGACCAAAATGGCTGAGAAATATTTTAAACTTTAGAAGTTTTACCGGATAGCAATAGTATTTTTTCGCAAAAACAAAGATAACCAAAAGGGCTGACACCTTGTGAGAAGTGTCAGCCCTAATTTGTTTTGTTTGAAAAAAATAACCGGACAGCAATATTTTTTTTAGAGAAAAAAGGAAAAATACTTCATGCCTTTCGCATCTCTGAGCGCGAAGGGCAAGCTCTTCTGACGGCACAGGAGCGTGTTGCAGGTTGTTCCGACAACGTCTGCCGGATTTTCGCGCACGCTGGATGCTTGCAAAAACATGGCTTTGTCGCTTATTATGAACCGACCGCCCCTTCTGCATTTTCGATAAATCCGCTATAATCAGCTACTTTCGCTATAAAATCTCGTCATTTTTGACGGATTCAAAACGGTTTTCCGCTATAATAAATGACGAGTTCGTCATAAATCCGTTAAAATTCGCTATAACATATTCTCTATGATAGAGGCATGGTAAACCAGGTTTTTCCTTCTGCTCTTATTAAACACTCTTTACTCATATTTTTCAGCAGATCTCCGAGCATACGAATTTTTTGCTCTTCCGTCTTGTTCTGCGGAAGAACATCCTTCAGATATTCGTATATACTATCTCGCTTGGCACCTTCATCGCCTGCATTGCTGAGAAATTGAAGAATCATTTGACGCAATTTCTCCTTATGCAATCCTTTTGTTTTTGTGTAAGAAGGCAGTTGGTGAGTGTTCTTGGCAATGCTTAGAGAAATGTTGTAATTCGGAGCCTCGCCTTCAATCAGTCCACGTTTGAGCAAGTCTTGTGCAACATCTTCATGAATGGTCCTGCCTTTTTGTACAGCATCGAGCGAGATACAATCCCATAGGGAAAGATTGTTGTTTGTCTTCAACAAATCAGTGTACCGCTTGTTGATTTCATTGCCATAGATACGTACAACGACTTTCTTCTTTATTTGGTCAATCTCATAGTCTGGCATAGGAAAATGTCTGCGCCATTGCTCATTGAACATTTTCTTGATACCGCGGCTTACAGTATCAATCATATTGAAATCCACCATAGCCCGGCACAGACATTCATTGCGGAAATGCGTCTGAGGTTCTTCGTTTTTCAAAGCATTTTCCAAAGTGCCAGGAATAAATGTGCCTGCATTGGAATAATACAAATAGCCTGGATTTTCTACAAAATTGATGCGCTGCTGAAGCGTGTAGTCTTGATGGGCAATACAGTTATGAAGAGCCTCACGAATGGTGTAGTCGTCATACTGCTTCATAGTGTCGGGGAAAAGCGTGCCTCCTGGCATCTCACGCAACGTCAGGTTCTCTATCTTTGATAGAATTTCGTCCACCGTTAATATAAAAGGTACGGTGAAGTGTTCGTAGTCAACCACTTCCTGATTTTTGTCTCTGCGTGTCCAAGTAACCTGTGCAATGGCAGGACGAAGTTTGAAAGCAGATTCGTATTTGCCCAACAGTATGATGGCTGCCCGAGTGATGCCTCCGTTTCTCATCAATCCACATTTGCTCAGGAACGTTTGGAGATTCCAAGCATTCACTTCTTCTGCAGGTATTCGACTATGGACTTTCTTGAACATCATGCGGGCCTTAGCAATGGCCACTTCATCCAAATCATCTATAGTTGCGTCAGCTACGATTTCTGCAGACCAGTCCTTTGCTGAGTAGATTGGTTCTTCGAGGATAACAGCCATCCTTTCTTGCGTTAATTCCACCAACGAATCCTCTATCCGTTGCCATGCCTTCTTGTGGGCAAGAACGGGACGGCGGGGCATATGCTTGGGGATATGGATTATCCATACTCGCTTGTTCGTGTCATCCGTTATAAATTCCTCAATACTTAGTCCTTCAGATGAAAGATAAGTGCATTGTTCGGTGAGTTTGAAGGTTGCAGACTGCGTGTTTGCAGGCTGACCATTAAAGGTAAGCCTTGAAATGTCTGTCCCGACAATTTCAAGCGTCTTGTCTTTAACGCCAATCACAAGATGCCCACCCTCCATGTTAGCGATTGCCGACACGTAGGAAATCACATCATCTTTTTCGTCCCCACAGAACGAGTTTTTTAGGTTTTTAAATTCCTTCCATTCACAGCGAGCATTCTCTTGTGGGTACTCACGGAGGAGGTATTGTTGTAGTTCGAGTTCGAGCATGGTAAATTACTTTTAGAAAGCATAGAATTTCTCTTGCATTTTCTCTTTGAGATGGAACTTCTTGGTAGCATCCCTTTTTGTTATAATTTAGGTTAATTTTTACCTTCAACTTACCGCTCTGCCCAGTCGCTGCGGTCAAGATTTCTGTATCCGATGGCTTCAGCGATGTGTTGCGGCAGAATTGTTTCGCTGGCGTCGAGGTCGGCGATGGTGCGGGCCACTTTCAGAATGCGGCCGTAGGCACGGGCGGAGAGGTTGAGCGACTTCATGGCGAAGGCCAGACGGCGGGCGCCTTCGGCGTCGGGCGTGGCGAAGGTTTCGAGTTGCGAAGCAGTCATTTGTGCGTTGCAGTGGATGGCTGGAATGTTTCGGAAACGTTCGGTCTGTATGTCACGCGCTTTGATGACGCGCTGGCGGATGGTTTCACTCGTTTCGCCGCGCGGCGCCGTGGCCAGTTCTTCAACGGCCACAGGCATCACTTCCACCTGAATGTCAATGCGGTCGAGCAACGGACCAGAGATTTTGTTGAGGTAACGGTGGATTTGTCCTGGCGAGCAGACACATTCGTGGTGGGGATGGTTATAGTAGCCACAGGGACAAGGGTTCATTGAAGCCACGAGCATGAAAGAGCAGGGGAGCGTGGCGGTGTATTTTGCGCGTGAGATGGTGATTTCGCGGTCTTCAAGCGGTCCGCGCAACGTTTCGAGGGCAGAGCGGTTGAATTCTGGAAGTTCGTCAAGAAAGAGTACGCCGTTGTGTGCCAGTGATATTTCGCCCGGTTGCAGGTTGGCACCGCCGCCGATGAGTGCCACGTCGGAGATGGTGTGGTGGGGACTGCGGAAGGGGCGCTGCGAGATGAGCGACGTGTTGCCGTCAATTTTTCCGGCAATGGAGTGAATCTGCGTCGTTTCGAGGCTTTCCGCCAGCGTGAGCTGCGGCAGGATGGAGGGAATGCGTTTCGCCATCATGCTCTTGCCGCATCCCGGACTTCCCACGAGAATCAGGTTGTGGCCGCCTGCCGCTGCCACCTCACAGGCACGTTTCACCTGCTCCTGTCCTTTCACGTCGGCAAAATCGTAGGGCGACTGGCTTTGGGCAGCGTAAAATTCGGCACGCGTGTCATATTCCACTGGTTGGATTGTGGGGTGTCCGTTCAGCAGGTCAACCACCTCCAGCAGATGGTTGGCACCATAGACTTTTATGCGGTTGACCACCGCTGCCTCGTGTACGTTTTGCTGTGGCACGACCAGAAAATCGTAGCCCATCTCGCGAGCTTTGATGGCGATTGGGAGGGCACCGCGGATGGGGCGCAGCGAACCGTCGAGGCCCAATTCGCCAACGAGGCAGCATTTGTCGAGCAGGGTGGAGGTGATGTATTGGTTGCTGGCCAGAATGCCGACCGCCAACGGGAGGTCATAGCCCGTTCCTTCCTTGCGCACGTCGGCCGGTGCGAAGTTTGCCACAAACGCGCTGGAGCTTAGCCTGAGTTTGGAATTGAAGATGGCGTTTATCACGCGCGTTCGGCTCTCGCGCACGGCGTTGTCGGGGAGTCCGACCATGATGGAGGTATCGCCATTGTATGTGTTGACTTCAATGCTCACGGGCAAAGCCGTCAGACCATTGAGGGCTATGGTTTGTGTCTTGACGAGTGCATTCATGTGTTTGTGGCTTTGAGGAAATATAGATGTGGGAAAATCTATGTTAATGGTGGGTGGTGACAATTGACCACCTACTTACTAAAAATAGTTGATGAGATGGTTCTCTTTGTTGAAGCGGGCTTCGAAACAGGCGATGCCGAAGTCGTGGAGGTCGAAGGAGACGCGCACGGCGGTGTCTTCCGTGAGGCGTTGCCAGGCAGCAAAATCATTTTTGGAGCGGTGGATGCCGCGCACCACGAAGAAAGCTTTCTCTCCGCGTTTAGACAGCACCGCCTTCCATGCCGAAGGCCAGAGTTCCAAAGGAGCGTCGAGATAAAGGAAGTCAACTTTGACAGGATGTATCTTTAGGGCATTGCCTTGCGAAGTACGGAGGTCGGAAGTGGTAATTTCGCGGAAGAGGCAGGAGGGACGTCCGGCGCGGAGATAGGCTGTTTGCATTTGCAGGCCATCGCCGATCACAAGGGCTTCTTTGGCCATCGATGCGTTGATGAGGCGGAGAAGCAGGCGGTCGTCGCGCTCGCGCAGTTTTGAAGGGATGGTCT
>ERZ1026858.1497-NODE-1497-length-11695-cov-6.996735_pt1 | contig 11695 bp, 9 predicted proteins | sample MGYA00380159_ERZ1026858 | MGnify/ENA primary metagenome ERZ1026858 (study PRJEB33269, sample SAMEA4719795) | human gut metagenome | biome: human-associated habitat; feature: organic feature; material: feces | place: Cameroon | collected 2013-10 ... | reverse complement strand
CGCGCAGCTTTTCGCGGACGGCGGGGTCGTTGTTGATGAGGTCGCCCAGCTTGCAAATCATGCGGATCATCTGCTTGGCCATGTAGTAGCCGGGAGCAGCCTTTGCGCCGAAGATGTAGGTCTTGGGGATGAAGTCGGCGTTGGGGTTCTCCTTCAGGTACAGATACTGAGCAGCGATGTTCAGCGCGTTCAGGTGCTGGCGTTTGTACTCGTGCATCCGCTTGACCTGGCAGTCGAAGATGGAGTTCGGGTCGATGGACTGGCCAGTGCTCTTCTCCAGATAAGCGGCGAAGTTCTTCTTGTTGTCCAGCTTGATCTCGTTCAGCTTCTTCAGCACGGTCTTGTCATCGGCATACTTGTTCAGCTTGCTCAGGTCGGCAGCGTCGTGCTTATAGCCGTCGCCGATGGTCTCATCCAGCAGCTTGCACAGCTCCGGGTTGGAGGCCAGCAGCCAGCGGCGGTAAGCGATGCCGTTGGTCACGTTCTTGAACGCCTTCGGCTTGAACAGGTAGTAATCGTGGAAGACGCTGTCCTTGATGATCTCGCTGTGCAGCTTGGACACGCCGTTGATGCTGTGCGAGGTATAAGCGCAGATGTTGGCCATGCGGACCTGGTTGTCGCCGATCAGGGCCATGTAGTTGATCTTGCCCTCGTCGCCGGGGAATGCCTTCTCCAGCTCTTCGCGGGCGCGGCGGTTCATCTCGACCACGATCTGGTAGATGCGGGGCAGGGTCATCTTGAAGATGTCCACGTTCCACTTTTCCAGAGCCTCGGCCATGACGGTGTGGTTGGTGTAGGCGAAGACCTTCTGGCAGATGTCGAAGCTCTTGTCCCAGCCAAAGCCGCACTCGTCCAGCAGGATGCGCATCATTTCGGGGATGGCCAGGGTCGGGTGGGTATCGTTCAGCTGGATGGCCACCTTGTCGCCCAGGTTCTCCAGGGTGCCGTAGGTAGCCAGGTGGTTCTGGACGATGTCGCCGATGGAAGCGGCAGACAGGAAGTACTGCTGGCGCAGGCGCAGGATCTTGCCCTCGACGTGGTTGTCGTTGGGGTAGAGGACCTTGGAGATCAGCTCGGCGTTGGCGTTCTTGCTCATGGCCGTGTTGTAGTTGCCCAGAGAGAAGCTGGACATATCAAAGTCCGGGGCCTTTGCCTGCCACAGGCGCAGCTTGGCAACGCCCTTTCCGTCGTAGCCCTGCACATACATGTCGGAAGGCACCGCCATGACGCTGTTGTAGTTGGTGTGCTGGATATAATGGAAGCCGTGATCCCAGTTCTCGTGGATCTCGCCGTCAAAGCGGACCTCGATAGCCTGATCCGGGTGGCTCTTCAGCCAGACCTGACCGCCGGGCAGCCAGTTGTCGGCGCGCTCCTGCTGCCAGCCGTCCACGATCTTCTGCTTGAAGATGCCGTACTCATACAGGATGGAGTAGCCGGTGCCGCAGATGCCGGTGGTGGCCATGCCGTCCAGATAGCAGGCTGCCAGACGACCCAGACCGCCGTTGCCCAGACCGGCATCGGGCTCTTCCTCGAAGATGCCGTCGATGTTGATGTCAGCAGCGGCCAGAGTCTGCTGTGCCACATCGTTCAGGCCCAGATTGAACAGGCTCATCTTCAGGCTGCGGCCCATCAGAAACTCCATGCACAGGTAATAAACCTGCTTGGAGCCGGTGCCGATCGCCTTGGACTGGAACTTTTTGTGGTTCTCGCTCATCATCTGGCGGCAGATCAGAGCAAGGGAACGATAGATCTGCTGGTTGGAAGCAATGCTCAGATCCACGCCGTACTCGCTGGTCAGCTTGTCCTGAAGAATTTTTGCAAATTCTTTCGTAGTCATAAAGGAACTCCTATCCGCACACTCACGGGTGCTTTTTCTGAATTTGAACGCAGCAGGGAAACTCTCCTCTTTCCCTCAGCCCTGCTACACAACAATGATATTATAATCAGTTCTGCGCATGAATGCAAGGAAAAGAGCCGATTTTTGCCGTTACTGCTATTTTTGGACCCATCTTTCTGACAAATCTGCTAAAAATTCAGATTTAGCACTTTTTCTTGCGCTCCATTTATATTATAATAAGGGTATAGCGGGCCGGGAGCTGCTGCAGGAGAACGGCGGCACCCCGGCAATTCGGAGAGAAATTCCGCTCAGAACGAAAAAGCCGCGCCCCGGTCTTCGGGCGCAGGCGGGTTTGTGCCCGAAGATCCCGAAAATGCGTCCGAAAAACCGGGAAACTCGGAACCGCTCCCGCCGTGCAGAGGCCGCGCGGCGTGCAAAGTGAGGATACGATGGTTAATAAAGTGCGAGTGAACATTGCGGGCGCGCCCTATGCGATCGCAACGACGGATTCGGAAAAGTATATCGCCTCTCTGGCCAAAAAGCTGGACGAGGATATCGCAAAGCTGCTGGACGGAAACGAAAATCTTTCGGTGACCAAGGCGGCGGTGTTCTGCGCCATGGACTATCTGGATGAGTACAAAAAGAGCACCGGCAGCGCCGAGAATATGCGCAGCCAGATCCAGAGCTATATCGCGGATGCAGCCCATGCGAAGCTCGCGGAGGATAAGGCAAAAGCTGAAAATGAGACGCTCCGGCGCGAAAATGCAGCCCTGCGGGAGCAGCTGGCCCGCCTGAAGGCAAAACAGGACCGCGAAAAGGCCGCGCAGACCGAGCAGGAACAGGAAAAACAGAGGGAACAGAATGTCGAAGATTGAGATCCTTGCCCCGGTGGGCAGTGAAGAGATGCTCCATGCCGCCGTGTTCAGCGGTGCGGACGCCGTGTATCTGGGGTTTTCGGGCTTCAACGCCCGCACCAGCGCGGGAAACTTTGATGCGGACAGCCTGAAGGAGGCCGTCCGCTTCTGCCATGTGCGCGGGGTCAAGGTGCATGTGGCGCTGAACACCACCGTTTACGGCACCGAACTGGCCCAGCTGGCGGATGCCGTGCGGGCCGTGGCCGCCAGCGGCGCGGATGCCGTCATCTGCCAGGACCTGGCGGTGGCAAAGCTCATCGGGGAGATCGCCCCGGAACTGCCCCGCCACGGCTCCACCCAGATGAGCGTCCATACCCTGCAGGGCGCGCTGGAGCTGAAGGACCTGGGTTTCACCCGCGTGGTGCTGGCCCGCGAGCTGAGCCTGCCGGAGGTGGAAGCCATCACCCGGAACTGCGGCATCGAGACCGAGTGCTTCGTCCACGGGGCGCTGTGCATGTGCGTCAGCGGCCAGTGCTACATGTCGGCCTTTCTGGGCGGGCGCAGCGGCAACCGCGGCTCCTGCGCAGGCCCCTGCCGCCTGCCGTTTGAGGCGAACCCCCTGCCAGAGGGCAGGCCGGGCCGCCTGCATCACCTGTCCCTGAAGGACAATTCCGTCATCGACAAGCTGGACAGGCTGCAGGCCATCGGCGTGGCCTCGGCCAAGATCGAGGGCCGTCTGCGCACACCGGAATACGTGGCGGCGGCGGTCAATGCCTGCCTGGCGGGCCGCGAAGGCCGCGCCTATGACCGCGACCTGCTGAAGAATGCGTTCAGCCGGTCCGGTTTCACGTCCGGTTATCTGGATGGCAAGATCGACGGCACGATGTTTGGCGTCCGCAGTGAGGCCGACGCGGAACTGACCCGAAAGACCCTGCCCGCCCTGCGGGAGCTGTACCGCCGGGAGCGCTCCCGCGTGCCGGTGAAGATGAAGCTGGAGATCGAGGAGGGCGGCGAGAAGCTGACCGTCACCGATGCAGACGGCAACCGCGCCTTTGCCTACGGCGACGCCGAACCCCAGCCCGCCCGCACCGACCCCACCGAGAGCTTGCAGCGCAGCCTGTCCAAGACGGGCGGCACACCGTTCGCGGTGGAGAAGATCGACGTGGAGATGGATGGCGGGCCGTGGTTCGTGCCGGGCAGCGCTGTCAATGAGCTGCGCCGCACCGCGCTGGAGGGCCTGCAGCAGAAGCGCGAGACCCTGCGCCCCTGGCCGGTGCACGAGGTGAAGCTGCCTCCGCTGCCGCAGCGCACTTTGCCGCCCCATCGGACCCTCCGCGCCCGGTTCGAGAGCTGGGACCAGGTGCCGGAACAGGCACTCTCCGGTCTCGAAGCGCTCATCCTGCCCATCGCGCAGGCAGACCGCGTCCCCCGCGCGTGGCGCAGCAAGACCATCCTCGAACTGCCCCGCGTCATGTTCGGTGCGCTGGAAGCGGATACCGCCCGCCGCATCGCGGCGACGCAGGAGGCTGGGTTTGCGGGTTACGAGGCGGGCAACATCGCCCACCTGCGGATGTGCCGCGGCCTGCCGCTCTCCGGCGGTTTCGGCCTGAATGTGACCAACCAGCTGGCGGCTCAGTTCTATGCCGACCACGGCCTGAACGCCATCCTCATCCTGCCGGAGGTCAAGGACAGCGACATTGCGTCCATTGCCCCGATGCAGAACGGCCAGCCGGTGCCCACAGGCGTGATCGTCTACGGCCACATGCCGCTGATGGTCACCCGCGCCTGCCCGCTGCAAAACATCCACGATTGCGCTCACTGCGACAAGACCAGCCTGCTGACCGACCGCAAGGCCAAAAAGTTCCCGGTGCGCTGCGGCATGGGGGTGCGTACTATTTATAATCCGGTGCCCATCTACATGGGCGACAAGCCCGGTGCTCTGACGGTGGACTACGGTGTGGCCTATTTTACGCTGGAGACCCGCGAGGAGGCCGCCGCCATTCTGGACAGCATCCGCCAGCATGCCCCATTCGAGGGCGAGTTCACCCGCGGGCTGTATTTCAAAGGAACGAATTGAACCTCTCAGTCACGCTTCGCGTGCCAGCTCCCCTAAGTAGGGGAGCCCTTGGCAGACCGGTGAAGCCGGAGCTGTCCGAATGAGATGTAACAAAACAGAAGATGCCGGGCCCTGCGGCAGCGGGCAGGCGAAATGGAGAATAAAATGGAACCCATCACTGTAAACTATAAAGTATTGGATGCGCGGGCGAAGGTGCCCGCCTATGCGACGCCGGGCGCGGCCGCAGCCGACCTGTGCGCTGTGCTGGATGAACCCCTGACCGTGGCCCCCATGCAGCGGGTGCTGGTGCCCACCGGCCTTGCCATCGAGCTGCCCGGCGCTCATTGCGTGGCGCTGGTCTATGCCCGGAGCGGCCTGTCCATCAAGCACGGTCTGTGCATGGCCAACGGTGTCGGCGTCGTGGACAGCGATTACCGCGGGGAACTGAAGGTGCCCATGGTCAACCTGGGCGGCGAGGCCTACACCATCCAGCCCGGCGAACGGGTGGCGCAGCTCTGCATCGCGCCGGTGTACACCGCAGCCTTCGCGCAGGTGGAGGAGCTGGGCGGCACCCAGCGCGGCGAGGGCGGCTTCGGCTCGACAGGAAAATAAAATGAAACAACTGATTTTGGCCTCCGGCAGCCCCCGGCGCAGAGAGCTGCTGAGCCTGTACACCACCGATTTTACCGTCTGCGCCAGCGATTTTGACGAGAGTACCGTGACCGCCGACACCCCTGCCGAGCTGGTGGAAATGCTGGCGCGGGGCAAGTGCCGGGCGGTCTCGGCCCAGCACCCCGGCGCGGTGGTCATCGGCTGCGACACCGTCGTGGACGTGAAAGGGAAAGTGTTCGGCAAGCCCCACAGTGTGGAGGACGCCAGACGGATGCTGCGGGCCCTTTCCGGTGCGGTGCACGAGGTCCACACCGGCGTCTGCATCTCGGACGGCACCCGCACCGAGAGCTTCGTGGACACCTGCCGCGTGAAGTTCTTCCCCATCTCCGAAGCGGAGATCGAGCGCTATGCCGCCACCGAAGAACCCTACGACAAGGCCGGTGCCTATGCCATCCAGGGCCGCGCGGCCCTCTGGCTGGACCGCATCGAGGGCGACTATTACACCATCATGGGGCTGCCCGTCAGCCGCACCATCCGGCTGCTGGAGCGATTTTGAGCGGCCTGGCGCGGAGATTTATGAAAAAATCCGGAAAAACCTGTAAAAACGCTTGAGAAAACTTCTGCTTGCGGCTATAATATAGTCGTGTTATTCTGCGATCGGCGGCAGACTGGTTTGCGCCGCCCTGCGTTTTGGATAGACCGGAAATACGAAGGAGAGCTTCATTATGAGTTTGTTTTCAAAAGACGTTGGCATTGATCTGGGTACAGCCAACACCCTGGTTTACATGAAGGGAAAGGGCATCATCATGCGTGAGCCGTCCGTTGTGGCGGTGGACACCAAGACCGATGAGGTCCGCTGCGTGGGCACCGAGGCAAAGGCCGTCATCGGCCGCACCCCCGGCAGCATCGTCGCCGTCCGCCCTCTGAAGGATGGCGTTATTGCGGACTTTGACATCACGGCCAATCTGCTGGAGAACTTCCTGAAGAAGGCCTGCGGCAACAGCATGTTCTCCCGCCCCCGCGTGGTCATCTGCATCCCGTCCGGCGTGACGGAAGTCGAGCGCCGTGCGGTGCGTGAGGCGACCCTGAAGGCTGGTGCCCGCCAGGTCTCCGTCATCGAGGAGCCCATGGCTGCGGCCATTGGTGCAGGCCTGCCCATCAGCGAGCCCACCGGCAGCATGATCGTGGACATCGGCGGCGGCACGGCGGAGATCGCCGTCATCTCTCTGGGCGGCATCGTGGCCTCCCGCAGCGTACGCATGGCCGGTGATATGTTCGATCAGGCCATCATCGCCTTCATCAAGCGCAAGTACAACTTGCTCATCGGTGAGCGCACTGCCGAGCAGATCAAGATCGAGATCGGCTCTGCCTATGTGCTGGACCCGGAACTGACCATGGAGATCAAGGGCCGCAACCTTGTGGATGGCCTGCCCAAGAACATCGTGGTGCACTCTGAGGATGTGCGCGGCGCGCTGCTGGAGTGTCTGGTCAAGATCACCACTGCCATCAAGGAGACGCTGGAGCGCACCCCGCCGGAGCTGAGTGCGGATATCATCGACCGCGGCATTACCCTGACCGGCGGCGGCGCTCTGCTGCGCGGTCTGGATCAGCTGATCCAGAGCGAGACCGGTATTGATGTGCATATTGCGGAGGATCCGCTGGACTGCGTGGCCAAGGGTGCCGGTGCGGTGCTGGATCATGTGGACGTGCTGCATGATGTGCTGGACACCGATGGAGGACATATGTAAGAGCGGCTCTCTGGGGAGAGTGCTGCTCAGAATGCGGAAAAGTTTCAGACACAGCAGCTGTGCGTTTTTTCCGCTGCAAACACTGCATCTTGCGCGGATGGCACGGCTGTCCGCGCTTTTTTCATGCAAGGGCCTGCGGTAGGACGCGGGCATCCCGACAGGAGGGAAGAACCCTTTGAAAGATTTTTTTGATACCTGGAAATTCAAGATCCTTGTGGCTGTGGCGGTATTTCTGGTGGGCATCATGGCCTACGCCGGTGCCAACGGACGCCTGACCGCTGCCCCGCAGGAGCTGCTGGGCGTGATCCTGACCCCTTTCCAGAAGGCGGCGGCTGTGGTCAGCGGCGGCGTAGGTACGGTGTGGGAAAAATACACCAGCATCGACAAAGTCATGGAGCAGAACGAGCAGCTGGAAACGGAAAACGCCGAGCTGCGCCAGCAGATGGTGGACTACGACCGTATCAAGGCTGAAAACGAAGCCTACAAGGCGCTGGCCAATATTCAGAAAAAGAACAGCAACGCCACCTATGTGTCCGGTTTTGTCATCGGACGCGACCCGCTGGACGAGTTTGGCGGTTTTACGCTGGACAAGGGCACCGCAGACGGTGTGGCGGTGAACAATGCTGTTATCAGCGACCGCGGCTATCTGCTGGGCATGGTGGTGGAGGCTGACCCGACCAGCTGCAAGGTGATGACCATCCTGCACCCCAGCTTCAATGCGGCGGGCGTGGTCTCCCGCACCCGGGAAAACGGCATCCTGAACGGCAACACCACCTATGCGCCGGACGGCCTGTGCACCCTGACCAATCTGGAGCGCAGCACCGAGACCCGTGCGGGCGATCAGGTCATCACAACCGGTCTGGGCGGGGTGTTCCCGCCGGATCTTCTGGTGGGCACGGTGCAGGATGTGGTGCCGGAAGCCAGCGGCAAATCCTCCATTGCGGTGGTGCGCCCCGGTGCCGACCCCCGCACCGCCAAGCACGTTTTTATCATTACTGCGTACTAAGGAGGGCACACTGCTATGGAATCTCGCCGCAAGCGCAGCCGCAGTCAGCTGCTGAAGTGGGGCTGCTATGTGCTGGCGCTGTTTGTGTGCGCCGCGTTGCAGACCACGCCCGGGCTTTTTCAGTTGGGGCAGGCAAAGCCGCTGCTGGTGCTGCCGCTGTGTCTGGCGGTGGCAGTATTTGAAGGGGAGTTTGCCGGGGCGCTGCTGGGCACGGTGGGCGGCCTTTTGTGGGACTACGCCGCCGGGCGCACGGTGGGTATGCTGGCGCTGGAACTGCTGCTGCTCTGCTTTGGGGTATCGGTGCTGGTGCAGCTGTATCTGCAGGTGAACCCCGGCAACTTTGCCGCCGTAAATACTATGACGGCGCTGCTGGTGCTCTCGCTGGACTGGCTGTTTTTCTATTATATGCCGGGCTATGCCGGCGCTGCGCTGCGGTACATTGCCTTTGTACTGCCCAGTGCGGTGCTGACCCTCCCGGCGGCGCTGCTGGCCTTCTGGCTGGTGCAGCGCATCCATGACGGGTTCAGGATCGACAACGGTGTGATCTAACCCGCAGAAGGAGAACCAGATGAACGAAAATGAACGTAAGGTCGTGGTGCGGCGGATGCTGCTGCTCATCGCAGTGGCCTGCATCATCATGGGGCTGTACACCTTCCGGCTGATCTTTCTGCAGCTGGTCAACGGGGACAGTTTCAAGGCAAAAGCCACCAACACCACGGATTATAAGTTCACGGTCACCGCCGCGCGCGGCAATATCGTGGACAGCACCGGCAAGCGCATCGCCACCACCAGCACCGGCTATAATGTGGTGCTGAACAAGCTGCAGATGGGGGATCAGGATCTGGACACCATGCTGCAGCAGATCGTGGAACTTTTGCGCAAGAACGATGAAAAATGGCTGGACACCCTGCTCATCAGCGAGCCGGATGCCGCCGGCAACTATACCTTTACGGACAGCGCCGACAGCACCAGCGACCAGAAAACGCTGGCTGACATGAAGGAGACGCTGGGCTTGCAGCAGTACGCCACCGCCAACGATGTGATGGAGATGCTGGTGGAGAAAAACCATCTGGAAAGCTTCTCCCTGCCGTGGCAGCGGGTGCTGGCGGGCATCCATTACGAGATGGACCGGCAGGCCTTTTCCAACGTGAACAACTTTGTCATGGCGGAAAACGTCAGTCAGGTGACGGTGGCTACCATCAAGGAGCACTCTCTCACGCTGCCGGGCGTGGAGATCGTGGAGACCAGCACCCGCAGCTATGAGCAGGGAGATATCCTCCCCGCCGTGCTGGGGCGTGTGGGCAAGATCACCGCCGAAAAGTGGAAGGTGACCGACGAAAACGGTCAGGTGACCTATCCGCTCAAGGAAAAAGGCTATAACATGAACGATGTGATCGGCATCTCCGGCCTTGAGTCCGTGTACGAGGACGAGCTGCGCGGCAAGGACGGCGTGGAGACCATCACCCGCAATTCGGACGGCGTGATCGTAGACACCAAGATCACCACCGTGCCGGAGCCGGGGCATACCGTGCAGCTGACCATCAACAGCGACTTTCAACGGGCGGTGGACAAGGCCCTTGCCAACAATATCGACATGATCAACCGGGTGTACAACACCGGCGATATGAAAGCTGCCGCCTGCGCTGCGGTGGTGCTGGACGTAAAGGACGGCAGCGTGCTGGCGGCTGCAAACTACCCCAGCTTTGACCAGAATCTGTACGCCACCAACTATTCCGAGTACAGCGCCGACCCCAGCCTGCCCCTGTTCAACCGGGCGCTGCAGGGCCTGTACACCCCCGGCTCCACCTTTAAGCCTGCGGTGGCGGTGGCAGCGCTGGACAGCGGCCTGATCAACCAGTACTCCACCGTCAACTGCACCGGCGTGTACACCTATTATAAGGACTACCACCCCCGCTGCACCCGCCACGGCCACAGCGGCAACATTGACGTGGTCACTGCCATCAAGTGGAGCTGCAACATCTTCTTCTACGACGTGGGCCGCCGCCTGACCAGTGACGTCTACGATGCCTACGCCTACAAGCTGGGTCTTGGGCAGCGCACCGGCGTGGAGGTAAACGAGGCCGTGGGACGGCTGACCAAAAAGACAGACAAAAACTACATCTCATCGCTGGATATTCAGGCCGCCATCGGGCAGGGCAACACGGTAGTAAGCCCCATCCAGCTGGCCACCTACGCCGCCACGCTGGCCAACAACGGCGTGCGCTACCGCACCCATTTTGTCAAGGCCATTCTGGATACCAACACCGGCGAGGTGCTCAGCGAGACCCAGCCGGAGGTGATGGATGTCATCGAGGGCAACGGCAACACCTTTGCGCTGGTGCGGCAGGGCATGACACTGGTGCCCAGCACCATCAGCGGCAAGATCTCCAGCTATCCCATTGCCATCGCCTGCAAGACCGGTACCCCCCAGCGCAGCGAGACCTACGCTTCGGGCAAGCACTACCTGAACGCCATGATGATCGCCTATCTCCCGGCAGACGACCCGGAGATCGCCATTGGCATTACGGTGGAGTACGGCGGCTACGGTGCCCGTACCGGTGATCTGGTGGTGGATATCGCCAACGCCTATTTTGCCATGAAGGACGGCACGCTGGAGGTTGACCCCTATGTAGACCCGCGTACCGTGGTGCAGGAGGACGCCGCAGCGGCAGATACCGCCGCCCAGACCGCCCCGGATGCTGCGAATGATGCACAGACCGATGCAGCCGCCGCAGAACCGCAGCAGACAGCTGCTCCCGCAGGGGTGACAGAGGAAGAAAACAACGATGCAATGCTTGCACAGTAAGGCGCAGCTGCGTGCAAAGTGCTGAACTTGAACGAAAATTTGAATATTGTGTCCAAAAACCTGTTGTAAATGAGTTGCGTTTGTGATATCATGTATAACAAAGGAAATTTATCAAGCGTTTTATATACAAATGTTTCAATAGAGGAGAGATCTACAGATGACGATTGCCCTGATCGCGCATGACTCCAAAAAGGAGCTGATGGTTCAGTTCTGCACGGCGTACTGCCGTATTCTGAGCCAGCATAAATTGGTGGCGACCGGCACTACCGGCAAACTGATTTCCGAGGCCACCGGCCTGCAGGTACAGCGTTTTCTGGCCGGTGTGCAGGGCGGCGACCAGCAGATCGCGTCCCGCATTGCCTGCAACGAGATCGACCTGCTGCTGTTCTTCCGCGACCCCATCAATGCCAAGCCCAGCGAGCCGAATGAGATGACCCTGCTGCGCCTGTGCGATGTGCACAACATCCCCATGGCCACCAACATCGCCACCGCCGAGGTGCTGATCCACGGCCTCGAGCGCGGGGATCTGGACTGGCGCGATATCGTGCACCCCCAGAACTAAAGTATGTAAAAAAGAAGCGCTGCATCGTACAGATGCGGCGCTTCTTTTTGCGTAGAAAGCGGTTGGCTCAGACCGTTCCGTTCACTTTAAAATCCTGTGCCATCTCCTGCACATCGGCGGCGGTAAACTCGCCCAAGGGCAGCAGTAACCGGGCAAGGGTGTCCTGCGGCAGCGCTGCCAGTGCAGCGCTCTCGTCCAGCGCAGCATCCACAGC
>ERZ1026858.1495-NODE-1495-length-11707-cov-5.965499_pt1 | contig 11707 bp, 7 predicted proteins | sample MGYA00380159_ERZ1026858 | MGnify/ENA primary metagenome ERZ1026858 (study PRJEB33269, sample SAMEA4719795) | human gut metagenome | biome: human-associated habitat; feature: organic feature; material: feces | place: Cameroon | collected 2013-10 ... | reverse complement strand
CAAGGTGGACATCGCAGGCAAGAATGTGTGTTGCATTGTGAGTGGCGGCAACATCGATGTGACTATTTTGAGCCGTGTGATTAACCGAGGTTTGATGAAGGGTGGCCGCACCACCGAGATGCTGATAGAGATGGCCGACCGTCCGGGTTCGTTGTTGGGTTTGTGCCAGGTTATATGTAAGTTGGGTGCCAACATCATTTCTATCCACCACGAGCGCAATGGTGAGAGTCCTGACGTTAATTCGTGCAATCTGCGCATGGTGCTCGAAACACGCGACCAGCGCCACATAGACCAACTGCACGATGCCATCGAAAAAGCGGGCTACTCTATTCTTGCGTAACGGGGGGTACAGGCAAGTTTGTCATTCAAGGGCAAAAATAATGAAGCTCTGTTAGTTACCCATTAGTGCTTGCGTTTCTTCAAGCTCTAAACGCTAACACAAAATGCTATAATCAAACGCAAGCTCCAAACGCAAGCTCTAATGGGGGCGACGCGTCACGCGTCGGGAAAAGATGCAGTTATTATTTAGTAGAGTTTGTATCCCCCCTTCTCTACCCCGACGCGGGACGCGTCGCCCCCATTAGAGTTAGCGTTTCTTCAAGCACTAAACGCTAGCACCTAACGCTAGCTCTAATGAGGGGGACACATTGACAAGGTACGGGGAGCATAAACGCAAGCAAGCTCCAATGCGATATGGCATCGCATTGGAGCTTGTTTGCGTTTACTATGTTTTGTGTATGTGTGGCGCGTGATTACTTCACCACCTTGCGGCCAGTATTAGTGATGTACAAGCCCTTGGTGGGATTCAGCACACGGCGGCCTTGAAGGTCGTAGTAGTAAACAGGCGTGCTGACAGCCGGAACTGTGGCATTGCCAATAGCCGTTACGTCACCAGCAGAACCTGGCACAAATACCTTTACAATGAAGTCTTTGAGGATCACACTCTTGCCCAATACACTTGTACCACCCGCCTTGAATACGGTTGATGTCTCGCACAAATCAGTAACTTCAGCCTGCTGTTCGGCAGCCTTGGCTGTGAATGTCTTGCCTGCTACTGTTATGGTCTGACCTTCTGTGGCTGATGAATAGGTAAAGGTGTAACCCGTAATGATGCACTTCTGACCATTAGGCCCTACGCCCTCAACCGATACGGTGTAGTCGCAATTACCCCCAACAGGGTGCCACATCAAGTAATCACCCTTATACACCTCAGAAGGCATCATGTTGTTTGCCCCTGTTGTGACCTTTATTTTGGGATTAGCCTCATTGCTCTCCCACAATTTGGCCAATACGTAGCCTTCGGGGAAACCGTTGTTCTTGCCTGTAGTAGGTGAAACGAATGAACCCGTCTGCAAAGAAATCTCGTAGTCCTTAATGCAAGTTGGGTCTATGTCTTCAATATTTATATCCTCAGGCGCCGGCGCATCTACTATGGCAAACTGGCAGCCGGTGTCGTTACGGTCTTGGCCTAACGTATTCTTGTTGCTCCAGTTGCACACACCATTGTTTTTATTCTTATTGGCAGTTTGGTTAAGCTGCACTTTGCCCGACGAGATGATAAACACGCCAGACACATTGGCATAGCTCAGCGTCCAACCCTTGTTAGGGCGGGTTGCGGTTGTTTTTATCATTTTGTCGTATTCGGCATCGGGACTTACATAAGTTTGATCTGCACGATTGACAATGTCGAATGACTTGTCGTCACGCTGTACAAACTTCCACATAGTGTTCTTAAACTTTGTATTCTGTCCTCCTATCAAATCCTTTTCAGCACCTTGCGAGGTGTTATACAATGAACCACGATTGGGGGTATAGAGCTGATACCAATGCTCTTCGGTGTCGTTTGACGCGAGCGGCATGTTGATTTTAGGCAACACGCTTGTAACGAGCGAGGCATAGGCACTGCTCTTTGCGGTGAGTTGCTCGTTGGTAGTGGCGGGGTCGGCAAGCAAAGCATAACCCTCGTCAATGCCAGTCAACAGCGGGGCAACGTTGGCAGGAGTATACTGGCCAACGCCATTGCCAATGCTGAGGCTACCCGCCGTTTGCAAAGCACTTACCAATTTGCTGCGTGCATCAATCTTGGCAATGAGTTCTTCCACCTCAGCGTCGGTTGTGGCAGTCACGCCATTTTCAGCACCAATAGCCTCGGCTACAACCTGCGAGAGTTTGGCGTAGCCACGGGCATTGAGGCGTCCGTTCATGTTGTAGCTTGCATTGAGCACACCATCTTTCAAGAGCGAGGTATATGAGCCTGGTACATAGTCTACGTTGTCCATGCTGGCCGCAATCTTTTCAATTTCAGCATTGAAGACGTCGCTGCGTCCTGCATTCTTAGCTTGTGTGGGCGAAGGTATTACAGCAAACAGTTTGATAACGGCATTGGGGCAATAGCTACGCACTTTCTCAACAAATGTCTTGTAATTGGCAGCCACCGTTGCCACGTCTGTTGCGTCCTGCATCTCTTTGTAACCCTGCATGATGCACACCATTTTGGGCTCTTTGTTGTCGGAGCGGCCTTTGAAGATGTTGTTGAGCATCGAGGTCATTGTGCCGAGGTCGTTGCTGGGGTAGCCCCATGCGCCACCGCGCTGCTTCACATTGTTGGCGTGGAGCAGTTCGTGCCAGTCATTGTTGTCGTCGCCGAGCATGATGATGTCGTCAGCCTTGACCGGCAGAGCGGCAAAGTAGGTGTTGCGCATGCCGGCTATGCCGCCGAGACCGCCCCAGTTATCGGTTGCGTCAGCAGGATATACGCAGTCTGAACCCACATATTTGGCTATTTCGTTGCACCAAATGCGGTAGCCCGTCATGGTGAGGTGGGTGCCGTCAGCTGAATATTGGTGGGTGGGTATGCCTGGCAACAATGGGTAAAGGTCGATATAGGTGGCATTGGCAAACTCGTTGCAGATGTTCTTGAGCGAGTCGTTGGTAATAGGCACGTTCTTGGTGTCCTTGATGTTATTACCTGTACACGGCAGAATGCTTTGCACATATACCTTCGTGTTGGGACTTTCCTTTTGGCAACGCATAAGGGCTGTGCGCACGCTCTTGGCCACGTGTGCGGGAGTGTTCATGCCCGAGGTGCCAAGGTCGTTAGTGCCCATCATCAAGAATATTTTGGCTGGTTGGCCCACCAAGATGCTCTCGAAGTGCTCGAGCATGATGGGGGTTTCGGCACCATTCACACCACGGTTTACGATGTTGGGATTGTTGAAGGCTTCCCACCATTCGTGCATGTTGGTGATACTGTTACCAAAGAATACGATAGTCTTGTCGGTAATCTTGTGAGCCTTGAAACCGTTGTAGCGGTTGTAGCGCCACGGTGAGCCCTGAGCCCAAACGCTCATGGCTGCAAGGAATAATGCAAATACTGTAAGTAACTGTTTTCGCATGATGTATTGAATGTAAGTAGTTTATTGTATTTTTCGCGTTTAGATAGTTGCCTGGCGTGGCCTGCAAATATGCAGAAAGAATATGCGCGCCACACTTCGCTGCAAAGTTATAAATAAATAGGCGGACGATTAGCGCCCGCCAGTATGTTGTTTAACACAAAAACGCACAGCCTTGGTTAACACTTTTGCCTAAGCTACCATCAAGAACCATACTACAAGACCTATTGCTATGGTCAAGGCTATGATTGCCACTACGGCCATGAACATGCCAAAGGCGCTGGAAAGCCCAAACATTTGTTTGACAGCATGCCGACGATTGGAGCGTGCCACACGTGAAAATTCTGACTGAGTCATATTACTGCAAGGATTAAGCGCATTGACGAAATCAGTAAACAAGTTGACAAGTTAACAGAGTAACAGGTAAGTTTGCAAAGTTTCTTTGCTTCTTAGCATTCATACTTTAACATAACAAGTAGTTATAGCAAACTTACTTGTTAACCTGTCAACCAATTAACCCGTTAACCCAAAATTCCGCCAACAGATAGGGTTAGGTGTTTATCAAGCCTCGCTACATAATGTTCCGTTGCTTGCAAAAGTAATTATATTTTTTTAGACTGCATATACTAATTGGCCAAAAAGAGCAATCGTGCGTCACGTATGTTAACAAAACAACCCCCAACAGGTTGCACGCTTGATGCTGCCCGTTGGGGGTTGTTGGTAGGGTGACCGGCCTGCGAGGGGCCGGTTGTGAGTTGACTTACTTCACGGTGATGAGGAAGTAGTTCTTCTTGCCACGCTGCACGAGGAGGTATTTGCCGTCGATAAGGTCCTCGGCCTTGATTTCCTGGTCGAAGGCGGCGAGTTTCTCCTTGTTAAGGCTTACGCCACCGCCCTGGGTGAGCTTGCGCATCTCGCCCTTTGAGGCGAAACACTTGGTGGCCTCGGCAAAGAGGTCTACGGCCTTTGCACCTACTGCCTGGTCGCGGCTTACCTCGAAGTGTGGCACGCCGTCGAACACACTGAGGAAGGTTTCCTCATCGAGCTTCAACAGGCTGTCTTTAGTGGCCTTGCCGAAGAGTATGTTTGAAGCTTCGAGAGCCATTTCGTAGTCGGCGCGGCTGTGTACCATGCAGGTAACTTCCTCGCCAAGGCGCTTTTGCAGCAAGCGGCGGCCCGGGTCGGCGCGGTGCTCGGCTATAAGGGAGTCTATCTCGTCGTGCTCGAGCGAGGTGAATATCTTGATATAGCGCTCTGCCTCCTCGTCGCCCACATTGAGCCAGAACTGGTAGAACTTGTAGGGAGTGGTGTAACGACGGTCGAGCCATACGTTGCCCTGCTCTGTCTTGCCAAACTTCTTGCCGTCGGCCTTGGTGATGAGCGGACAGGTTAAAGCGTAGGCGTCGGCCTCAGCACCGAGGGTACGGCGTATCAGCTCGGTACCGGTGGTGATGTTGCCCCACTGGTCAGAACCGCCCATTTGCAACTTGCAGTTCTTGGTCTCGTAAAGGTGGAGGAAGTCGTAACCCTGCAACAGCTGGTAGGTAAATTCGGTGAATGACAAGCCATCGCGTGCCTCGCCGTTAAGACGTTTCTTTACGCTATCCTTGGCCATCATGTAATTGACGGTGATGTGCTTGCCCACCTCGCGTGCAAAGTCGAGGAAGGAGAAGTCTTTCATCCAGTCGTAGTTGTTGACAAGTTCTGCCGCATTGGGTGCGTCAGAGTCGAAGTCGAGGAAGTGTGACAACTGCTTTTTGATGCAGGCCACATTGTGGCGCAGTATATCCTCGGTAAGGAGGTTACGCTCAGCGCTTTTGCCTGAGGGGTCGCCAATCATACCTGTGGCACCGCCTACGAGTGCTAATGGCTTGTGGCCAGCACGCTGGAAGTGGCGAAGCATCATGACAGAGCAGAGGTGTCCGATGTGCAGCGAGTCAGCAGTAGGGTCTATGCCAACATATGCTGTAGTCATTCCCTTTTCAAGGAGTTCGTCTGTGCCTGGCATCATCTGGTGAAGCATGCCGCGCCATTTGAGTTCTTCTACAAAATTCATTGCGTGATATGTTTGTTTTGTGGTTGTTTCGTGTATTTGTTGATGCAAAGGTAATGCAAACCGCGTACAATGACAAATGAAAAGCTTAGTCTTTTAACTTGTCGCTGTACGCGGTAGGTGGAAAGCGGTACGTTGTCAGAGTGCGATATGCCTACTTGCCATATTTCTTCACAAACTTGCGGGCGGCAGATGGTGTGCGCCATGCACGCGTAAAGTCGCCATTGAGTGTGTTGTCAAAGAGCAGGTAATCGGCATTGTCTATGCCATGCAGCACAACATTTGAGGCTGACAGGATATATCGAGCCCTCGTAGGATCGTTGTTAAATTCAGCATCACGTGCAATGATGTTTGCAAGGTCGGGCTTTACAGCTTTGTAGCGATTGCTGGCATCACGCACCATCAGCATGCCATTGCCACTGTTGATGTCTGCTGTCAGAGCCTGTTGGTTGCTGGCATCGATGCAAGCGGTAGTAGTCTGTTCGGTGTCGCCGCTTTCGAGGTCGGGTTCGAGGAAGTAGGACTTATCGCAGAAGTGGTACTTCAAGAAGTTGAGCAGCGTGAGGTACCTGGCTTGAGCTTGCTCGCGTTTGTCATCGGGCAGTTGGCCGTTGCCGTCCAAACTCTCTTCGACAAATTGCTCGATGCTCTCGATGGTGGGAAGCCCCTCTGCGATGGCTTTTTGCATACCCTCGTTGGTAGGCACGAATATGGTGTAATTGAAGTTATGGAAGAAGTTGACCAACATGGTGTTAGCATTGCCATAACGTGCATAGCTGCCGCTGAAGTCGGCAAAGATCGTGTACTTCCGGTTCAGAGCCTCCGACGTCTCAATGTCAAATAGCTGATTTTTCAGATCGTAAGCACCGTTCAGCGCATTGGCACAATCAAAGAACATGCTAAAGGCATCGTTGGACTGAAGACGTTGGTACACATTTTGGGTGGTTGGCTGCATGGGGCGATCTATGAATACGCTTGTGCCTGTGCTGTTTTGGCCTACAAACTGCAAGGTGCAATCGTGTTTGTCGGCAACATCTTTCTCGTTGAGGTCGATTTGCATACCACCATTTACCACGATGTTGGTGTTGGTGTGCTCCTTCATGTAGATGGGCATACCGCTGCGCGAAAGATACCAGTGCCGCTGGGTGTTGAGCAAACTATTCACATCTTGCAGCACAATGTGCTGGTCGAGCATATCGGTCAACAATTGGCGTTTTACAGGTCCAAAGTTGCCATTAGCACAATCATCGTTGGCATTACTTGAATATATCGCAGCCAGCGGTCTGGCTGTCTCGGTATTGCGTACCTCTTTGTAGTCATAGCGATAGGCTCTTGCCGCAACGGCTATTTGGCGTGTTCCATTAGAGCTGATACTGTCGGGGGTTAATGACCAATAACGCCACGAAACGCGGTTGTTTGAAGCCATGCTAATAGGGTCAACCAATCCGTACTGTTCCAGTCCCGCGTCAGTAGGCACAAACATGGTAAATGACTTGTTGTGCATCTCGCGTTGGTAATCGGTAGAGAATGGGGCAGCGTTAGTATTATATTCGTAACGGTCGTTTGCGGTCAGTGCAGCACCAGTTACTTGGCCAGCAAGCTTGACAAAAGTAAGTTCGTTGCGTAGTTCCTCGGCATTTGGCACAGCATCAACTACCACAATAATACCGTCAACAGCGTGAATGACTTGCTGCACTGCAAGCTTGTAGGCTTCGGGGGTGGTGACACCGGCTAACAACTGGTGTCCCTTGGCACTGCGCATATTGCTATAACGACTCGGCAACACATCGGTGAATGATGTGCGGAACCACTCTTTGACAAAGGGTTGCAATACCTCACGCGGCAAGGACATTAGCATGGTGTAATAGTTGTCCTGGTTGATGCCACACTGCCCAAGAGGATTGTCGGAGGCTAAGATGAATGCCTTCAGTGCCTCGTCGGTGGGCAGTATGATGGCTGGGGTTTTGATGGCAACTCTGTCAAGCAACGAATTACGAACAGTCATAGCAGAGTCGCCATGGTTAATTAAAGCGCTATATCCTGTATAATCAGAGTCGTATTTAAGATAGTTGAACCTTTGTATCAAACTGCTTGCCAGAGAGTATTTATCGCCAAAGCGCGCTTGTGTCAGAGTGTACATGAGGTTGGGCTGTGGCACAACCACTTCGTCAACCAAATGCAGATAGCCATTTTTGCACCGCTGGTTGGGTTGGGTAATGTGGGCGTTGCCTATTGTGATGTGCCCTGAACCCTCGGGGGCTGCTGCGCCTATAAAAGCTAAGTCGTCATGGCTCAGCCCATTGTATTGCCAATAGTCATCATTCCATATCATGGTGCCGCCACTATAAGCAAATGCACCATCTGTGTTGTTGCCTATTGTGCCATACCCAATCCACACACCATCCACTATGTGTTGGTTGAGTTCTTTGGCGTAGTCAATATAACTGTTGCTATTTGGCGAGAAGGTGTTGATATCTGTGCCACCCGTGTGTTTGTAGGGCACAAGATTGAACTGTCTGTCATAGCTGTACAGACGATGGTAGCCCCTGGCACTCTCACTTACGTGCAAACTATTAGCGGTAACGAACCCCGGAATATAACTCATGTAGATGAGAGAAAGCTTTTGAGCATCGCTCAGTTGCTCATAACTGCTTATGGCATTGCCTTGTTCGTCTGTCCATGCGTTGTGGGCAAAAAAACGGGCAAAGGCTTCGTCATTTGGAGCAAACACAGTAAGCGTGTCAATGCTACCGTTGTATTTGCGTTCGTCGTCAGTGACCTCGTTCTTGAACGCGCGTTGTATACCACCGAAAGAGTCAATCAAGCGCAAATAGGTGGTGTAGTTGCCTAACGCTTGCAAATTGTCATAAAGCGTGCTGCCAGTTTTAACCTTGTCGTTGGTGTTGACCGTTGGCACGGGCGCCACCTTGATATTTTGCTTGCTGCCATCGTACATCTTGATGGTGCCGTCGCTTTTTATTACGCGCACATTTTGCGCCATGACGCCTAATGGGAGTGTTGATAGCAACACACAACCAAAGACGCGCCGTATGGTATGTTTGTATATGGTATTCATAGTGTGTGAAATGAGTTGAATAAGGAATATTGTAGGGTGTGCAATAATGTCGTAATAAATACGAAACATATTGTTACCACACGTCTTCACGATAAGGTTCGCCTGCTACATCTACGAGCCGCGGCACGAGCTCAATATAATCGAGGTGCAACTGTGCACGACTGCTGTTGTTCAGTGCTTGGAAACGAATGTAATACCTCTTTCGTGGCGACATTTTTGAGGTAGTGAGCACACGCCGCATGTTGCCACCATTATAGCTTCTACCCAACTCGCCACGGGCTGAGTTGGCTGTGTAGCCAGCTGTGTGAAAGTATGCTGGTGCCTTCATGTAGCCCAATTTGTGCAGCGCATAGTCGTTTTCGGCGCAAAGCGTTTCGTCATAGTTCAAATCGGCATCTTTTTTGGCAATGCAGTCGTTGGCCATGACTGGTTCGCTCTGGTCAAGCACCAGGGGTTCGCCCCAAGTGCCTTGATTGCCAGCCTCGTCTTTGCAGATAAAAGTGAGCAGACTCTTGGCACGCACCCCATTGACACTATAACCTATGCGTAGTTCGTAGCTGCCATCATTGGGCATGGCGGGCACTTCGAGCGTGAAGTCGTAGTTGCCAGTAACAAGCAATTCGTCTCCTTGATAGTCTACCCAACCCTTGCGCGCATATAATTGTTGTATTTTGGTGTCGGGGCTTACATTGGTCAGTGTGCTGAAGTAGTCGGTGGGGAAGTAGGCGTCCTTGCCACGCAAGTTGTTGCTTGCTATTTCGGGCAGCAGCGTGGTGAAGTCCATACGTACGCGCTCACTCTTCATGGCACTGGCATAGTCTGAGTTGAAACTTAGTATATCATCTATCGGGTGATAGCTGCCATCTAATGCCACGTTATTATAAACAGAGTTGTCCACCTCATTGCGGGCGTGAGCCAAAATGCCCTCTTGCAGTGTGCCTGTCTCTACATAGGTGCCCGTCAAACCGTTGTCGTACTTGCTGAAACGGTTGAGGTAGAATTGTCCGTCGGGCGTTTGCGTGATTTTGAGCAATTTGCTCTCTTGTGGCCAGGTAGTGCGGTAGTAGTCCCACACGTTGACGGTGTAGTTGGTAGAAGGCTCGTTTATGTTCTCGCCCGTGGTGTAGCCATATTCTGTGGCATGGCGCACAGCGCTGTTGTTGGCTAATTGCATGTTGCTGTTGAGCAGGTGGGTGGCCACGAATATGTTTACGGCATTATCCTTGTCGGTAAGGTCACCAGGCTTGAGGTTGGAGTATATTTTTCCACATTGCTCGTTAAGTACTTGCTTTATGGTCTCCCAGTTTGTAATGCTTTGTGTGGCTTCATCATATACCGGCATGGGCACACCCCACTCTTTGTTAAACACTTCATCGGTCTCGGCAAAAAGGGTGAATCCTTGGCGGCGATATGCTTGGAAAGGGGTTCTGGTGCCAGTATTGTTGGGGTAGGTGCCAGCATATGCTTTATATTTCTCGGCAAAAGCCTTTTCGGCTTTAGCGTCCGGCACCATCTTGGCACCCCAACCTGTGGCATCGAGCAGTTTGGCCCAAATGCGCATATTGGGTGCTTGCTTCAGGAGTTTGACCACCGAGGGAGCCGTCACTTGTGGGGTACTGCCGAGTGTTGCTTTGTCAACAAATGCTATTTCCCAAATATCGGTCATGTCGTAAGTGTCATCGCCCACCATGATGCTATGGCCCGACTCGAGAGGTGATTGTGCCGCAGCTGTCAAAGGGAGCAATGCTGCCATGAAGGCACTGCCTATATGTTTGTACAGATTTCTCATTTTGCAATGATTTTGAAGTTAATACTTGCTGTGCGCACCACGTATGGGGTGGCAAGGCCTGTTGCAGGCAGTTGCAGTGTGGCACAACCTTGATTGTCATCAGCCTGGACGGTCATAACCAAACGGCCTTGCAAGTCGTAGAGCGTCACCGACGACTTGGCGGGTAGATTTTTGATGTATAGTTTACGCCCATTCAGGCTGAACAATACCTGCTTGCTGGAGTTGGTGGCTGGTACTTCGTCTATGCCGGTAGCTGGATCGGGTATGAGTTCGAGCGACCAATTTGCATCGAAACTGAAAGTATAACTGCTATTGGGAGTTGTAATAATGTAGCCATTGCCTTGTTGATAGTCATATCGAACTATAACGTACGGCACCTCTGCCTTGTCAAGGTCTTGACCTAATGTGAACCACACAATCTCGCCTTCATTCGAGGTGAGTTTGACCTTGTCTTGCGCCAACGCAGGGGGTGTACTACATAAGAGCAAAAGGGCCGCGAGCGTATTTTTCATGATTGTTTTCCGTCTCATTTGCCTAAGTTGTTTTTCGCAATGTTAATGTCTTGTTAACGTTGCAAGGTTAATAAAGTATGATAATATGGCAAATATACAATATTATAGACATTCGTTGCAAGTTCTAAGGCTATTTATTTTACAATATTTGTAAATATCACCAATTTTAATGAGTATACTAATAAATCGCATCATTCGAGATTCGTATTTAGTCCGCGCTGCAAAAAACGCAAGCACTAATGGGGGCGACGCGTCTCGCGTCGGGCTGATAGGTAATCTATTGAAGTTTCGGATTTAACAAGGGCGGGCTGAAAGCCCAATGGAGCACATAGCCCAGGGCAAGCAAAGCGACACCCTGGGTTTTCCGCATAGTAAAGTCTCCGCGCCCTGTAAGGGCAAAAGCATTAACCCTTTATGTTGTTATACTTACTTGAGGTCTTAAAGTGGAACATCGTATGTATATTTTGTTCAACACTTGCGCCATGTCTTAAAGCTTTTGCCCTTACAGGGCGCGACTGCTCCAACACGCGATACCCAGGGTGCCGCTTCGCTTGCCCTGGGCTATGTGCTCCATTGGGCTTTCAGCCCGCCCTTACTAAATCAGAAACTTGAGTAATATATACCTTATCTGGCATATAGAGTAACTAACTTTGTTCTGCGCCTTAAGGGCTGTTCACCCTTGTGCCGCTTACCGCGGGATACATAAGAACATAAGCTACATAAGTAACATAAGGCTGGCGCCGTGGACCCGTCAGCCTACTTATAAATGAATGTGTGTGCTTTTACTGCAATCTTACACTTTTTATGCATAACAAGTTGAAACACAGAGGTTTCAAGAGTGTAAGATGATTTCAAAGTATCTTACACTCCCCTGCACACATCTTA
>ERZ1026858.1491-NODE-1491-length-11724-cov-29.685834_pt1 | contig 11724 bp, 10 predicted proteins | sample MGYA00380159_ERZ1026858 | MGnify/ENA primary metagenome ERZ1026858 (study PRJEB33269, sample SAMEA4719795) | human gut metagenome | biome: human-associated habitat; feature: organic feature; material: feces | place: Cameroon | collected 2013-10 ... | reverse complement strand
GATGCCCTGGGCTAGGAGCTTTTGGGCTTTCAGCCCGACCTTGCTGCCATTATCTGGACTTATGACACATCCTCTTTAAATAAATCCTTGCTGTTTGAGGGCTTTGAGGAAACCTTGGCTCATCGCCTCGCAATCCTTCTTTGTGTATCGGATGTCGGTAAAAACCTGGGCTAGGGTCTCTACATTGTTGATGCGGACAAACTCCTTGTTCTCTTCCAGAGCTTCCTTCTCTGCATAGAAGTCGTCAATCTTCTCTGGGGTGTAATCCTCAAAATGCTCGTGGTGGATGATGCTGCGCAGAGGGAGACGGTCGCTCAGAGCTGGATGTTCTGCCGGCCATCCGATGGTCAATGTGGCTACTGGCATTACGAGCTTAGGAAGTTTCAAGGTGTCGATAATCATCTTTGGCATATAGACTGTTGTTCCCAAAAAACAGGTACCAAGTCCTGCTTCTTCTGCCAGATTGGTAAATGTCTGAGTGAAGAGGAGTGCATCTGTAGCAGCATTCATGAAGGAGAGAATGTTGTCGTAGCCAGGTGTTCCCTTGCGGTTCTCTGCCCATAGGGTGGTGCGGCGATAATCGGCACAGATGGTGAGTACAACAGGGGCACCGGTTACCATTGGCTGGTTGAAATGGGCTGGCGCCAAAGCCTTCTTGCCTTCCTCACTACGGGTAACGACAACGCTGTAAAGCTGAAGATTACCCATGGTTGGGGTACGCATTGCGTCTTCAAGCAATTGATTTAGAAGTTTGTCAGAAACTTCCTTCGTTGAATATTTTCTGATGCTTGTTCTGTTCTTGATTGATGTCATAACTTTCCTGTTTATGTTATTATACCTTGTTATATAAAGTAGCTCTGTATTGTTTTAGAGCCCTTTTTTGATGCAAAGTTAGTGAAAGTTTTCCTAAATGGCTCATATCTTTTATATTTTTAGTGAAATATATGGTAAAACGTTTCATATTTTAGAAATAAAATCTTAATTTTGCACCATAATATTAAACGTTTGATAGAATGAATAAAGAAAATATGACTTTTGAAGAGGCTACTAAGGTCTTGTTAGATGAGTTGAAAAACAATTTAGCAGCTCTTCATAAACAATATGAAGTGCGTCCGGCAGATTGGAGCAAGATGCATGAGCAGCTGCTGAAAGTAGTTTCCGAGGAAACCCAAATTCCGTATGCACCCGAAGAGGTTGTTGAGGTCCGTCCAAGAGAATTGGAATGTGATGTCGTAAGATATCAGAATAATAAGGAAAAGTGGGTGGCTCTTGTTGGATTGCTCAATGGACATCCTTATGAAATCTTCACCGGCTTGCAGGATGAGGATGAAGGAATCATGCTCCCTAAGTCTGTTACTAAGGGTAAAATCGTGAAAACCGTTCTTGAGGATGGTGTGAAGCGTTATGACTTCCAGTTTGTCAACAAGCGTGGTTATAAGATGATTATTGAAGGTCTTAGTGAGAAGTTCAACCCTGAATACTGGAATTATGCTAAGTTGATTTCTGGTGTATTGCGTTATCGAATGCCTATTGAGCATGTAATCAAGCTTGTGAATCAGCTTCAGCTTACCTCGGATAGTATCAATACCTGGAAGAAAGGGGTGGAGAAAGCCCTCAAGAGATATCTCAATGATGGGAGTGCCTTTGATAGGGGTGACGACGACATGGAGGAAGAGGTTTGATACCGAGATTTATTGAATCAGAAGACTAAACTATTTATGAATTAAACTATGCTTTATAGTAGTAGAATTTATTTGAAGAATGTACGTTTTCATGCTTATCATGGTGTGTTGCAGCAGGAGAGAATTGTCGGTAATGACTATGTTGTGAATCTGGTTGTAGATTATGATTTCACTGATGCCATGGAAACGGATGAACTGTCTGCTACCATTAATTATGCAGAATTGTATGAAATCATCAAAGAGGAAATGGCTATACCAAGTAAGCTGCTGGAACATGTAGTGGGAAGAATCGGTAAACGACTCTTTTCTGAATATTCTGCTATTCGTCAGATACAACTGGCTATTACTAAAGAGAATCCTCCTTTTGGCGCTGATTGCGATGGTGCAGGAGTTGAAGTTGTATTAACAAATGATAAAACTTTATAGTTTGTTTAGGTTTTCTGACAATAAAGTAGTAATTTTGCAAAGTCATCAGAAAGTATGTATAAAAAAATAACACTGATATGGGTGGTATTGTGGATGTTGGCATTGACTTCGTTTGCTGCCAATAGAAACTTTACACTTGTGATAGATGCTGGACATGGTGGTCATGATGCGGGTGCACGTGGTGCTATTTCCATGGAAAAGAACATCAATCTGTCTGTGGCGTTACAATTCGGCAAATATGTAGAGAGATATATGCCAGAAGTGAGAGTGATTTATACGCGAAAGACGGATAAGTTTGTTTCTTTGAAAGAACGTGCCAATATTGCCAATCGTGCCAATGCTGACCTTTTTATCTCAGTGCATACCAATGCATTGCCTGCAGGTAAGATAGCTCGTGGATTTGAAACCTATACGCTCGGTATGCACCGTGCCAAGGATAATCTTGATGTTGCTATGCGAGAAAACTCTGTAATTTCGATGGAGAAGGACTATAAGCAGGCTTATCAGGGATTCGACCCGAAATCTTCGGAGAGTTATATCATTTTCGAATTCATACAGGGCAAGAACATGGAGCGCAGCGTAGAATTGGCAAGAATGATACAACGTAAGGTTTGCGATAATGCCAATCGTCCAGACAAGGGAGTTCATCAGGCAGGTTTCCTGGTGTTGCGTGAAACATCTATGCCAAGTTGCTTGATTGAGTTGGGATTCATCACAACGCCTGATGAGGAAAGAATTCTCAATAATTCTGATCGTGTTAATGATATCGCGAAATCTATTTATGATGGTTTTGCTCAATATCGAAATAAATATGATAAGAGGGTCACGGTTCCTTTTCGCCCTTTGCAGACGGGTGATGTAGAGGAATTGAAGGAGGAAGAAACTCAAGCTCAGGATGAACCTCAGAAGAGAACTGATTCTCAGAAGAGAACAGAAGTTCAGAAGAGAAGCGAACCTCAGAAGAGAACAGAAGTTCAGAAGAGAAGCGAACCTCAGAAGAGAACAGAAGTTCAGAAGAGAAGCGAACCTCAGAAGAGAAGTGAAGTTCAGAAAAAGTCTGAACCAAAGGATGCTCCTGTTTTCAAGCTTCAGATTTTTGTGGGTGATCGAATCCTTCGCAAGGGAGATGCTCACTTCAAGGGAGAGACTGATTATGAGTTTTTCCGGGAGGGTAATTGGGTGAAGTATACCATGGGGGCTTCTACCAATTATAACGAGATATATCGTTTGCGTAAGAGTTTGCAGGAAAAATTCCCTGAGGCTTTCATCATTGCTTTTAAAAATGGACAGAAGTATGATGTAAATCAGGCGATACGAGAATTTAAGCAGAATAAAAATAGATAAAAATGAAACTGACAAAGGAAATAAAGATAGCGCTGGTTGCTGTTTTAGGTATTTTGATTATGTATTTCGGAATTAATTTTCTGAAAGGCATCAATCTGTTTTCTACCAACAATACCTATTATATGACATTTGAAGACATCCAGGGATTGGGCGCTTCTACGCCTATCTATGCGGATGGTTACAAGGTAGGTACTGTGGATGTCATTAATTATGATTACAAAGAAAATGGTCCAATCAGAGTTACGGCCGATATTGTCAAGGATTTGAGAATTCCTGCAGGCAGCCAGGCTGAGATTTCTAAAGATATGATGGGCAACCTTCAGGTGAACCTGCTCCTGGCTAATAATCCACGTGAGCGTATTGAACCAGGTGGAACCATTCCAGGCTCTATCAATGCAGGTATCATGGGAAAGGCTGAGCAGCTTATTCCTGTTATGGAAAAGATGTTGCCTAAGCTCGATTCAATCTTGACCAGTGTGAATGCTCTCCTGGCAGACCCTGCTTTGAAAGCTACACTTCATAACGCTGAGACCATTACCAGCAACTTGACAGTTTCTACTCGAGAGTTGAATACCTTGATGGCTGGTTTGAACAAGCAGATACCAGGTATGATTGGTAAGGCGAATGGCGTGCTCGATAATACCCATAAATTGACAGCCAATTTGGCTGCTTTGGATGTACAGGGGACATTGAACAAGGTGAATGCTACCTTGGAAAATGCACAGCAGTTTACTGAGAAGCTGAATAGCAATAAGGGAACTCTCGGTTTGTTGATGAATGATACCCAACTCTATGAGAATTTGAACTCAACCATGGGGCATGCAGATTCATTGATGATAGATCTGAAGGCGCATCCTAAGCGCTATGTGCATTTCTCAATATTTGGAAAAAAAGATAAGTAAACTTGATTTTACTTATATAAATATTATCTAAATAACAAAATAGATGTTTCACGCCCCGATATAACTGCCAAACTGTTTGTTTGTTAGCTATTTCGGGGGTGTTACATAAATGTTTCACTGCAAGAATATTAACGATTGTGGATAACTCTGTAAAACGCAGAACATCAACTGGTTACATTTAATGTATTAAAATTAATTAAATGAGGAGATTTGCTGTTCTCCTTTTTTTTTCTTAATTTTGCAACTGATTTCACATCTTTAGTGGTGTGAACACAATCAATATCTAAAAAATAATTAATATAAAATAGTCAATGTTAGCAAGTCCGAAAGCGCTTTGGGATAATAGTCTTTTGCTCATAAAGGATAATGTGTCAGAGCAGCAATATAATACATGGTTTAAGCCAATAGTCTTTGAGTCGTACAAGCCATCGACAAAGACTTTGTTGGTGCAAGTTCCAAGTCCGTTTGTTTACGAATACTTGGAACAGAACTATGTTGGCTTGTTGAGTAAGGTGCTACATCGCAATTTTGGCGACGGAATCCGACTCACTTATCGTGTTGTTACCGATAAGGAACATAAGCTGGCACAAGATTTAGAGGCTGATCCTGCAGACGAAGAGGTTGCTGAGCGCAACAGAAAAGCGAAGCAGGCTCAAACCCAAGGTGTCGTACCTGAGGCTCTTCAGCAGGATGACATTGATACCCAGCTCGATCCTAAGCTTACATTCAATAATTATGTAGAGGGTGAGAGCAATAAGTTGCCTCGTTCTGTGGGATTGTCTATTGCCGAGCATCCTAATACCACTCAGTTCAACCCTATGTTCATTTATGGTCCATCGGGTAGTGGTAAGACGCATTTGGTGAATGCTATCGGTTTGAAGGCAAAGCAGATATATCCTCAGAAGCGTGTGCTTTATGTCAGTGCCCGTCTTTTCCAGACTCAGTATACGGATGCTATCCTGCATAATTCCAGCAATGATTTCATCAATTTCTATCAGTCTATTGATATTCTGATAGTGGATGATATTCAGGATTGGGCAGGAAAGGCTAAGACATTGAACACTTTCTTCCATATTTTCAATCATCTCTTCCGCAACGGAAAGCGCATTATCTTGGCGAGCGACCGTCCACCGGTGGAGTTGAAGGATATGCCAGACCGCTTGATTACCCGTTTCTCCTGTGGCTTGGTATGTGAGCTTGAAAAGCCAAATGTGGAGCTGTGTGAAGATATTGTCAGCAACAAGGTTCGTCGCGATGGTTTGAAGATTCCTAATGATGTTGTGGCCTTTATTGCTCAGACCTGCAATGGCAGTGTGCGTGATTTACAGGGTGCCATCAATGGATTGTTGGCATATAGCATCGTGTACAACAGTCATATTGATATCCGATTGGCTGAGCGTGTCATCAAGCGTGCTGTGAAGGTAGATGATAAACCGCTCACTATTGATGACATCGTGGAAACCGTTTGTAACCATTATAATGTAACTGTTACGGCTGTGAACAGTAAGAGCCGTAAGCGTGATTATGTGGTGGCACGACAGGTAACCATGTATTTGGCGCAGAAATTTACCAAGATGCCTGCTTCACGCATCGGCAAACTCGTTGGTAATCGCGATCATAGCACAGTTATCCACAGTTGTTCCAAGGTTGAGGAACGATTGAAGGTTGATGCTGCATTCTGTGATGAAATCAGCAGTATAGAGAACGGATTGAAGATAAAGAGAGGTTAGAAATGCACGGAACCTTGGTATAGTGGTTCTGTTTATATAAATGAAATAAAAGGAAGTCGAGCATTTTTGTATATGCTCAGGCTTCCTTTTTCTGTTTATTTACTTTTAACTTGATCTTTTAACTTGAACTTTATGATTAGTCTTCTTTTGAAGTTGCTTTCATCATCTTCTTCCATTTGAAATATCCGGCTACGGCAATGATGACGTAGAGACCATAGAGTCCTGCCTTGAATGGGATACCTTTTACTATATAGAGATAGCAGCAGACAGCATCTACAAGAATCCAGAAGAACCATTGCTCGATGTATTTGCGTGCCAAAGCCCATAAGCCCACAAAGCTCAGGGCATTGGTGAAGCTATCCTGCAAAGGTACAGTGGAGTTGGTGAAGGTAATCAGGATATAATAGGTGATTCCCCATGCTGCCAGAAAGAAAATAGCGGTAGGGAGATAGAGCGATTTTTTCATATAAGTGATCGGAAGCTCTTCTTTTTCCGTCTGATTGTGTTTCTTGCCGAATTTCCAAACAGCATAGCCATAGACGGCTGCCACCGTATAATATACTGCCATACCCGCATCGCCATAAAGACCATGGCTCCAGTATAGCCAGACATCCAGAGCCGGCATGATGATGCCCACTGCCCAAAGCCAGATGCTGGCACGGTACTCCAGCAAGATGTAAATCAAGCCGAGTACCGTGGTAAAGATGTCTAAACCATGTGATGCAATATAATCCATCATAATGTTTTAGTTTTTGAATCTACTTTCTAGAAACCGTGATAATTAGAACTTCAATGTTACATGTCCCATTACAGTGGTGCCTGCCATAGGAATATAGCTGATGGCACTGAGGCGGTGATCCTGAGTGTAACCGGCACTCTGACTTACCGCATTGTACCATACGGAACCGCTCGCTGCGTAATGACGGTTGAAGATATTGTTGATATCAAAACCGAAAACCATCTGCTTGATTCCCAGCTTCTTAGCTACATTTGTCTGATAGTTGAGGCTCAGGTCGCTCTGTGAATAGCAAGGTAATGAACGGTCTTTGCTCTCAGAATTGTCGAGATACTGACTGCTTACGAAGTTGGTGTGCCAGGTTGCTGAGAATCCGGCATAGTGCAGGTCGATGAAACCATTCAGAATAGCTGATGGAGAATATGACAAGGTTGAATTGTCGTAGTGTATCTTCAATGCATCACCATCCCAATTATCTACATACTCATCGAAATCCTTAATTTTGTTCTTGCTCAAAGCAGCATTTCCCTCCAAGGACAACCATGACAATGGTGCCCAACCGGCTGTCAGTTCAACACCCATGCGATAAGAATCCTTGATATTGGTGGTCAATGGCTCACCGATTTCGCTCAACTGTCCAGTTTGAGCAAGCTGGTTGTCATAATCCATGTAGTAGAAGTTGGCACCTGCATGCCAGTTGCTTCCCTCATACTGATAACCGAATTCCACATCGAGTAACTTCTCCTGTTTAGGGAAAGGATAGTTGAGGTTGTCGGTATAGTTGTTGCGCTCCGGCTCACGGTTGCTGTAAGCTACGGAAGCGTAAGCCTTATGACCGTCCTTGTTGAAGCTGATACCTGCCTTAGGATTGAAGAAATTGAATTTCTCGTCGATGTTCAACTCCTGGTTCTTGTAGCTGCCATCTGCCTGGGCGATAAATTTATCGTTGATACCGTCGGTCTTGTATTCCACACGGCGGTATTGCAGGTCTGCGAATACATTCCAGTAGTCTGCAAAGCGATAGCTTGCCTTGATGAAGGCGCTGTAGTCGTATTTGTGGGCATCAGAATCATAGTACTTATACTTGCCGTTGCTGCCGAGGAACTGCTTCTCTGCGTCCTGATTGGCGATATAGGTAAGGTAACCCCAGTGGTTGCCACGGAACTGCTGGAGGTTCAAGCCTCCGATTACGTCCCAGTGTTCATCCTTGTAGTTGGTGTTATATACCATGCCGTAGGTGTTCTGGGTCAATCCCTTCTTGCGGATGAAGTCAGATTTCTTAACCTTGTTGCCCTCTGCATCCTTATAGATGAGTCCAAATTTCTCAAACTTGGCGTTGTTCTTGAACTCCTTGTAGTAGCCGTAGCCATAGGTATAGTGCAAGGCGATGTTGTGGCTCCAGTGGCTGTTAGGAGTCCAGGCAGCAGAAAGGATATTGTGGTTCTGATAGAAATTATCCGTAGTTTTCTCCCATTTGTTGCCGTTTCTGAGGGTATATGGCTTGATGGTATAATCGCCCTTTCCATTGCGCACCAAATCGCCAGTCAGGACATTGAATTTCCCCAGTCCAGCCTTGTACATATCCTTGTATGTGCGTATTCCATCATCCATCAATGTGAAGTTGGTATTGTAGTCGCCTCCCAACACGCCATTCCATGCCTGTCCGGTCTTCTCGAAGTTGCCGATGTTCTTATAGCTGATCTTGAAGTTATCTCCTAACCAGGTCAGTCCACCATAGTAAGAGCCTGATCTGCCGTCAGTTCCGTCGATATAGCCATCTGTGGCAGTCTCATGATAAGCACCGTCAAAAACCAGGTGGTTGCCCATCAGTCCGGTAGAGAAGCTGACGCCCGTATTGTAAGTGTTGTAAGTGCCGTAAGAACCAGTTACTTCTGCCATAGGAGTGAGCGAAGGAGCAGCTGTAGCCATAGAGATGCTGCCGCCGAAAGCACCATCGCCGTTGGTAGAAGAACCTACGCCACGCTGCACCTGAACACTGCCCAGGAGCGAAGCATAACTGTTCATGTTAGCCCAGAAAACGGTCTGGTCTTCAGGAGAATTGAGAGCCACGCCATCGAGTGTCACGTTGATGCGGCTACCGGCAGCACCACGGATACGCATATAGGTAGTACCCGTACCGATACCATTTTCGCCCCAAGCCAGGATACCTGGTGTGCGAGAAAGGAGGAAAGGCAATTCCTTACCTGTAGAGGAAAATTGTTGGAGTTCTGATTTCTTGATGTTGGCAATGGCGTATGGAGCCTCTTTTGTGGCACGTACGCCTTTTACGATTACTTCATTCAAATGTTGCACCTTCAAGGTGTCGATTTTTGTCTGTGCCAGTGCAGCTTGGCTTGCCAAAGAGCAAAATGCTACACCGAGTGTGATCCCGTTGAATCTTTTCATTTATTTAAATTAAAACCTTTGTATAAGGGGCATTCGTGTAAAGCTACCCCTTCGTCAGCGCTCTGCTAACTGGATGCAAAGTTAGCAATAATAACCGAAAGCGCAAAATTTTCGTAAGTTTTTTCAAGGTTTCAGTCTTTATATCATTCTTTTTTATTATATTTGCAGCTGTAATTGTATTGAACCTAAATAAAACGAAGATATGGTCAAGAATATTTGTCGTCTATACCTTTGGGTCTTCTTTTTGGGGACTATGCTAGCATTCTCTTCGTGTCAGAATGAGCAGCAGAAGAATCTGCTCAGCGAGGATGCTATCAATGGTTCTGTGTCCGAAATTTATTCCAATGCCGTAGCGCCCCTATATGATTATATGGACAAGGACAGCCTGGAAACTTCTGATGCCGACCCGCTTTATCATATTTGGGATAATATCTATCAGGGTATTTCTCTTGCCAATCATTCCCTTGATTTCATTGATGCCAAGGCCTCACTGATTACTGCCGACCAGAAGGACCGGTTGAAGGCTGAGGTGCGAGCCATCAGAGCCTTACTTTATTATGAGGCGATGGATCTGTTTGGGCGTATTCCGGTGGTTTTGTCTTCGGAAGAATCTGCTATTTATGCCTCTGCAAAGTCAGATTCCACAGCTTCCTTTACTGATATCTATCTTTCTTCCCAAAGTGAGAGGAGTGAGGTCTTTCAGTTTATTTTCAGTGAGTTACAGCAGGTTTTGCCTTATCTCTCCGCTCAGCATAGCGGTAAGGAGGGCAGATTTTCCGGTCGCATCACGAAGCCGGTGGTCAACTATCTGCTGGCAAAGATGGCTTTGAATGCAGAAATTTATACTTTTGATGATTGGACCAAGGGTTATAAGAAGCGTCCAAGGGGCCGTAATATTGATTTTATGGTTCAGACAGCCGATGGCGCCTCCCTGCTGAATGACCTCAAGGCGAGCGAGAATCGCAGCAAGAAGCTGAATGCGTGGGAAACCTGTATTTACTATTGTGATGCTCTGGCTGCTGAGGGATATTCCTTGGACGAGGATGTGATATTCTGCAGTACCGGCAGCCGTACAGCGCTTCCTAGCCGTACCGGCACCCCAGTTGCGCGTTTTCTGTTCCGTTATACGGATGTTTTGCTGATGAAGTCAGAGGCAAATATCCGTAATGGCGAGGATGGCAGAACCGAACTGAATATGGTTCGCGCCCGCCAAGGCAAGCCTGCCCATAGGGCTACGCTCAATCGTATCCTCGAAGAGCGTCTTGACGTATTGTCAAGAGAAGATATTCATCGTCAGGACCTTATCCGCTTTGGTATGTTTACTGATGCCTTCAATCTCTATCCATGTCTTAAGGGCAAATCGTCCGGTTATATCACCGTTTTCCCGATTCCTCAGAAATGTATCGATTTAAATCCTAAGTTGGTACAGAATAAGGGATATGAAGTAGAAGGATCATCTGCTTATAAAACAATGCGTTATGACTAATGGTGAGTGAAACGCCGTGTGGTTGGAATAGCATTTTTTATAAATCTAGCAACGCAGCGTTTCACAGCGTCGCTAGATTTATTTTTTTTATTTTCTTTGGATAGCAAATTGGTTTACAACTGAATTTCCTATAGGAATTACAACTGATAGAATTTGGTGAAAGCCTTCACGCAATATTCGTGGTCGATAACGCTACCGGTTTCGCGGCAACTGTGCATGGCGAGGATGGCATTACCCATATCTACGCCCTTTAATGGGATGGAAGAGGCAAGGATATTGCCCAAGGTGCTTCCGCCAGCTACGTCACTGTGGTTCACGAAACGCTGGCATGGAACACCGGCTGCATCGCAAATGTTGGCGAAGATGGCTGCTGATACAGCATCGCTGGCATACTTCTGTGCCGCATTGAACTTGATGACCGGACCACCGCCCAACTTAGGATGATTCGTAGGGTCGAATTTTTCGCTATAGTTAGGATGCCAGGCATGCGCATTATCGGCTGAAATCATGAAGGCACGCTCTACTGCCTGATAATAAGCCTCTTCTGTATGGCTCTGTGCCAGGGCGATGCGCTGGAGCATATATGAAAGGAATGGACTTCCGGCTCCCTGTTTGGTCTGAGAGCCCGTCTCTTCATTATCGAAGATGGCGAGAACCTGGGTGGTATCATTGGCATCTGCTGCAATCATTGCCTCTACGCCAGCCCAGCACATCGATAAATCGTCGAGTCTTCCTGAAGAGATAAACTCATCGTGTACACCGAAGGTGCAGGCTGGAGTGGCATCAGCCAGATAGAGATCGAAATCAAGAACATCCTCTTTCTGGATATTCAGTTCTCCGGTTATCACATTCATCAGGAGGTTACCCTTCTCCAGTTCATCATTGATGATGCCGAGGATAGGGAGTACATCCTTCTGCTTGCTCAACTTCACACCATCGTTCACCTGACGGTTGAAGTGGATAGCGAGATTGCTGATCTGCAGCAATGGGCGCTTCACATGAAGAAGGAGCG
>ERZ1026858.1490-NODE-1490-length-11731-cov-8.334018_pt1 | contig 11731 bp, 9 predicted proteins | sample MGYA00380159_ERZ1026858 | MGnify/ENA primary metagenome ERZ1026858 (study PRJEB33269, sample SAMEA4719795) | human gut metagenome | biome: human-associated habitat; feature: organic feature; material: feces | place: Cameroon | collected 2013-10 ... | reverse complement strand
CTACACAGAGTAGATCGTCGGCAGCGTCAGATGTGTATAAGAGACAGGAATATGACAAAAGGAGAACTAATTACCAGGATAAAAAAACTATTAGCTCTATCAGATAGTTCTAATCCTAATGAAGCTGCCATTGCCCTGTCCAGAGCTCAAAAGCTCATGCAACAGTACCACATTGAAATGAGTGAACTTGAGGATTCAGTTATTTCAGAACGTGTGATTGAAACTGTAAGGGGCATGAAAAACATCAAACATATTTCACAAATAGGCCATATTTTAACAAAAGTCTTAGGTGTTGAATTTATCTACCATACCAATCAGTACGGTACCGTAAATAAAGTTAATATGATTGGACCTAAAGACAGCCTAGAGTCTTGTGAATATATTTTTGTGATCCTAACGCGCTCAGTGATGGCAGCTAAAAAACTCTATAGCGAGAAGATCTATTGTCATATTGTAGACTATATCTTGGGATCTCCTAATCTTAGAGAAGGATTGTGTCAAAACAAACGAACAAAAGAAAGTTTTGATCACTTTGAAAAAAGTAAGGATTTTTGTTTTAACGATCCTTATGGATTTAAAGGGTTTAAAGCAATTGTTGATTCGCTCTGTATTTTAGATCCTCAATTTAATTACGTTTTTAATAAACTAAAACGAGAACTGCCTGAGAGTTTCATGTTTGGCTATTTCAAAGCCATTTATGGAAAAGTAGCTGAATTTGTTCAAGACGATGAAACCAAAGAAGCTATTGAGAAATTCAAGTCAGGAAATCATCAGGATCTTAAAATTCATAGAACTAGAACTCGTCGCATTCATGCTGATGCTTATAATGACGGTTGTGAGCAGGGTGAAAAAGTAAACCTGATGAACGCTGTAAATGGTCAGGGTGGTGTAAGAAAACTCTTGAAGTAATACTGCTTTGTAAAAGTTTCACTGCCAGTAAGGAAAGTCTTGCTGGCAGTTAAGAAAAGTTTAATTGAAGACAAGATCCTTAAAAGCTAAATCATTCCCCTATTCATTATCATAGTCTGAATATAAAAGCTCTTCTAACTTATCTAATCTGTCCTTTAACTTAAAATTCTCTACATAAGGCAATTTATCTATCTTATAAACCTTAGGTGATCTTTCATTATATAAAGGCCATCTGATTGGAGTCATGGACTTACCATTAAAATTAGGATCGCCTGTCTTAATAAAGTTAACAAATCTTTGGTGCATGTTGTCGCTTACTTTTTTCATATCTTTTTGCGCACCTTCTGGCAAGGTTGAAAAGACATAAGCAATCTCACTTGAATGGCTAACTCCTCTATGAGACTTCTTATATTCAAAAGGAGCATAGTCAAAGTGATACATATAAACCTTATGATTTTTGCTCATAGCATCAGCAAAAATCTTCATACCAAGATTGAACATGATGTCAGAGTTATAGCTACTTGCTTCTTTAAAAGCAGAATCTGTAGGCTCTTTATCCTTTAGATATAAAGCAGCTATACTTTGGGCTTTACTCTCACCAAAGGTGTTTTTTATGGCAGCTTTTAACTCTAAGACATTTAGGTTATCTGTAAAAAGTGAGCCTTCATCGGTGTTGTAGCCAATTAAAATTTCTATGTTATCTTTAGGATTAGACACCTCTACCTTCTTTTTCTGCTGCAGTTCTTTATAAGGATCTTGAGGCAGAACTACGCCATCAAAGTAAGGCTTAAAGAAAGAGAAAGTGTTTTTGACCATATCAAAGTCATAACCGCAGTTATAGGATAAGAGCAGAGGATCAATAGTCCTTAGTGCCTCAAGTCCGTACTCAGAATCATCTGCCCCGAATAAAGTAGCAATAGCAGCACTATTAGTAAAAGCAGACTTACTGTTCTCGCTTTTATATAAACTTACAAAGGGATAACTTAAGATAGTGCCACTCTCTAAGACAGCTCTTTTAAACAGACCTTTTGCTAAAGGACTTAAAACTAAAGATGACACTGCCATGCTGCCAGCTGACTCACCACCTATAGTGACTTTGTCAGGATCACCGCCAAAAGACTCAATATGATTTCTTACCCACTTTAAAGCTTCAATCATATCAAGGTGGCCCCAGTTACCAGTGGTACCGTACTTTTTGTAGGTGTATTTTGAAGAATAAAAGCCTAAAGCATGTAATCTGTAATTGATGCTTACTAAGATCACACCATCCTTAGCAAAGGCAGTACCATCATAATAGGGATTATTTGAAGCCCCCATCATATAAGCGCCACCGTGTATCCACACAAATACCGGTAACTTATCGCCTTTTTTAGCATTTTTAGGGCGGTAAATATTAAGACATAAAGAGTTATCACCTGTTCTAAAGCCTTTACGTTTAACAATAAAGCTAGACTGAGGCACTACAGGGCAGAATGAATCAGCCTTGAAAGTATCAGCAAAAGGATCTGCTGCAACTGTTGGCGCAAAACGCAGGTCATGCACTGGAGCTTTAGCATAAGGAATACCATAAAAGTGCTCTACTCCATGTTCACTGACACCTTCAATAGCACCTATATCAGTGATAACTAAAGGTTCTGAATTAGCATATGAGCAATTTACTGCAAAGGTGAAAATTAAGGTTATAAACAGAGTGTGAAATAGCCTTTTCATTATTTTGTCTCAAAATATTTCTTAATGCCGTCTAAAACAATGTTCTCATTATTCTTATCGCCAATAAGCAGTCTTTCCTTTACTAAAGCGCTGTCATCTTTTGATAATGAGCCTCGAAGCCAGGTCATCTGATGTTTGGCTAGCTGTGCTGTAGCGATTACACACTTCTCAATCATGGTATCAAAGTCGTATACCTTATCAATATATTCCCAAACCTGTCTGTAACCTACGCATCGCATGGATGGCATGTTTAAGTTAAGATCTCCTCTTTCCTTTAAACAGGCAACCTCATCAATAAGACCATCATCGACCATCTTTAAAAAGCGCGCTCTGATAAGTTTTCGTAACTCAGTTCTGTCATCAGTTTCGGGCAAAAGGATGTACTCTAATCTGTCAAATGGACACTTGTCCTGATGTTCAACAAAAAATGAGCTCATAGCACGCCCTGTCATGTAATAAACTTCTAAGGCTCTTGAAACTCGCTGCTTATCGTTTGGATTTAATTTTTGATAAGAGACAGGATCCACATTCTTTAATTTCTCGTGCATGGCTGGCCAGCCACACTCTGAAGCCTCAAGAGCTATCTTTTCTCTTACCTCAGGCTCGGTTACTGGAAGTGGAGACAAGCCATCAACTAGAGCTTTGTAGTACATCATGGTGCCACCGCAAATTACTGGGATAGCACCACGTGCTGTAATTTCATCTACAAGTCTTACACAGTCTTCTCTAAAGGAAGCTGCACTGTAGCTGTCTTTAGGATCACAAATATCAATTAAATGATGAGGCACTGATGCTAACTCTTCTCTTGTTGGTTTAGCTGTTCCAATATCCATATCTTTGTAGATTAAAGCTGAGTCTAAACTTATGATCTCAACTTTGACCTTTTTAGCAATTTTTAAAGATAGAGCACTCTTACCAGAGGCGGTAGGACCTAATATTACAACTGCTTTATTCTTCAAGTTCAGCTCCGAGCTTTTCACTTAATTTTTTTAAATTCAATTCTAAATAAGAACCTTCAAGATCTTTTAAAGGATTATCTTTATCTAAGATTGAAAGTAATCCTTTAGCCTCATTCTCTAAAATCTCCGATGATTTAGGACTTTCATATCCCACAATTGAAGAAAGTTTTTGAGGACAGTTACCTTCTTCAATGGTTCTAAATTCAGCGCAGACAATTAAAAAGATCTTTTTACTTACACTTGCTAAATCAATGCCTTTTAATAAGGCAGGGATCTCCGTTAATTCAATTCTGTTTCTAAAGATTTTGACACCAAAACCAAGTCTGCCTAAAGCAATAGTGCAGTATTTTAAGGATTTTGCCAAAGAAGGATCGACAGTAAAAGAAAATGGCATTAAGAGTCTTTGTTTCAAGACTGAGGCATTCTTAACCGAATTTTGATACTCTAAAGCTACTTTTATAGACTTTAACTTTTTCAAAGAGATTAAGTAGTACTTCTTTGAAAGTTTAATTAAAGCTACATTTCTGTCAGTCAAATCTAAAAACAGGATGCCATTAGGAAGTAGATTTGAGGCAATATTGTTTTCTGTATTTTCGCTTCCATTTGGCACAAAACCATTTTCTAGATTAGAGTTAGGAGCATTTACAAAAGCTGTAGGTGCGACTCCTCTTACAGCACTTCCTATAGGATTAGAATACACCCTTTGCTCAATTCCAGGCTCATTAAGATTTACATTAGCATTGACACCAACATTCGAAGCATTCACTGCTGATTTATAAACATTGATGTTGCGCTGTAGCGTATCCTGATTTGAAAAGGTTGAATGGTAATTACCAGCGCTTACTCGATTTGAAGATACAGATCCACCTAAAGATCCTGATGAAGAACTTATAGATCCAGAGCCTTTAGGAGTATTAACAGATGCTCCATTGAAAAATGAACTTACACCTGTAGGGAATGCTGGCAGAGCTTCATTGTTAATATCAAAAGAGGCTGCATGAGGAGACTCTGTTTTGTTTGCATCAACATAACCTACGATTGGAGTTTTGTCAGTAGCAAAATCAAGCTCAGACTGACCGACACTGTGTGGACCAATATTAGCTTTTCTCAAGGCTAAAACTAAAGCATCTGTAATTAAATCATGGATTAAAGAAGGTTCATGGAAACGCACTTCATCTTTACGAGGATGCACATTAACATCAACCTCATCAGGCTTTACCTCAAGATAAAGTACACATCTTATGGGCAGGGTTCTGCCTAATACTTCAAATAAAGCTTCTTTTAGCGCATGAGTTACAACTTTATCAGCAATAGGCCTGCCGTTTAAAAACAGATATACCTGTTCTGAAACGCTCTGCTCTACACTAGGTGGTGGTAAGAGCATTCCTTCCATCTTAAGATTTGGATCTTCACAAAGGACTTTAATCCCCTCTTGAGAGAAATCACTGCCTAAAAGAATGGCTGTTCTCTTTAAATCAATACCTTCATTTAAGGACGACTTTGAAAGTTTAAAGACAGTCTTACCTTCATTTACTAACTCAAAACCAGTATCAGGATGAGCAAGTGCAATTCTTATAAAGGTATCTTTAATTCTTAAAAATTCAGTTCTATCTGACTTTAAAAAGCGACGACGTGCTGGAGTATTAAAAAATAATTCACAGACATCAACGGTAGTACCATCTGGGTGAGCTGCAGGCGCAATCAAAGGTTCCTGTTCAGGACCTTCTACTTTAACACAATAGGCATTATCCTCATCTTTAGTTTTGGAGGTTAAAGTTAATTTTGAGACAGAGGCAATAGATGCTAAAGCCTCTCCTCTAAAGCCTAAGGTAGTGATGGAATTTAAATCATCTGATGAATAGATTTTGGAAGTAGCATGAGGTGCTAGAGCTAACGGCAACTCGTCTTTTACAATACCAGCACCATTATCTCTTACTCTGATTAAAAGCTTACCAGCCTCTTTAATCTCACAGAGGATATGAGTTCCATGAGCATCAACAGCATTTTCTAAAAGCTCTTTGACCACAGATGCAGGTCTTTCTACAACCTCACCTGCTGCAATTTGACTTGCTAGTTGCTTTGACAGACGTCGAATTGTAGACATATATTTCCTATGGCAGATATAGAACCTGACCTACATGAACAGTATCGCTCTTTAAGGAATTTAATTTCTTTAATTGAGCTATAGTGGTGCCATATCGTTTAGCAATAAGACCTAAAGACTCGCCTTTTTTAACAGTAACACTTTTGGCAGTACCACCGTTTTTAGTCATGTTCTTAGTTCTTGCATAAGACTCCTGGCGTGATCTTAATTTCTGAGCAGGATACTTCTCGTAATATGACTTAATACCTAAATAAATTCTGTAAGCGATTTGCTTTTGGTAATTAGGCTGATTTAACTGAATTTCTTCATAACGGTTTGAAAGGTAGCCAGTCTCAATTAAGAGAGATGGGATATCAGGTGCTTTTAATACGGCTAAAGAAGCCTTAATAGGCTGACTTTTTCTTACATGGGTAAAGGCTGACAACTGATGTAAGATTTCCTGAGCTAAAAGGTTACCCTCTGAACGGGAGTTTGTAGATGACATATCAAGGATTGCAGTTGCCAAATATGGATTACCAACACTCTGATCCATCACCTCGCCTGCGCCACCTATGAGTTTCTTTTGCTTGTTGTTACGCAGAATTTTACCGTTTTCACGTACTGCTCTGTTCTCTGATAACACGAGCACACTTGCGCCACGAGCTGTTGAACTGCCAGAGGCTACAGAATCAGCATGAATTGAGATTAAAAGATCAGCTTTTCTTAATCTTGCAATTTCAGAACGCCTATCTAGATCAACAAAAACATCACGTGATCTTGTAAGAGTTCCTCTAAATTGTTTATTAGAGTTGATGTAGCTATAAAGTGCTTTTGAAATAGCTAAAGTTACATTCTTCTCCCTTACACCACGTTTACCAATAGCACCAGGATCTTTACCGCCATGGCCTGCATCAATTGCGATAATGAATGGACGAGACACTGGTGTTGCCTGTACTGGTACAGGAGGCGCTGAAGCGTCAGACACTAACTCCTCAACATCATGAGATTGAATTTTTGTTTTAGTATTAGTCTTGGTATTTTTGGTGATAGTAGTCTTTACACGCCCCTGTTCAGATGTCTTTTGTGCTTGAGCTTTCTTGTAGTCACTTCTTAACTTAGCAAGCTCCTGCTGATATTTAGCAGCATTAGCAGTAGACATTGAGCGAAAACCGTCTTTTGAGACTGTTGTATACTTAATAAAGAGATCTCTTTCATAAGTAGACAGAGGAACGGTAGTATCTAATTTGCCATTTACGGTTTTACTTGTTGAGACGACTGTATCTTTAATTACAGTGCCATTTGAAGCAGTCTTGGTTACAGTATTTTTTACAGTTGCATTTGCAGAGAAAGTAGCTTCTGAGCTATTTTCAAAATCAATGACCAGTCTATAGTCATTGTTACCACCTTTTGGAGCTAAGACAAAAATCTTAGGTACAGCACATCTATTTAAAGAGAACAGATATCTGACATCATTTTTCTCAATGCGTCTTTGAACGCCCCTCACACAGCTCTGAGAGGACAGTGGTACATTTGAAGGAGAAAGAGCTGCTTTTGATAAATTGCGAACTCTAATCGAGAATACAGCTCTGTTTTGACTTAATGAAGTTGCATAATTAGGTTTTGAATCAAGATCAAGTACTACTCTGGTTTTCTGAGCATTATGAAATGAGCGTACGGACTTAATAGCAGATGCCGAAGCCACTTCGGTAAAAGTGCAACATACCACTAGAGCTACTGCAAAAAATAATAAGAACTGTCTGCAAATTGTTCTGATTTTTTGAATTGATTTACTCTGGATCAATTTACAGAAGTTATTCAAAAGGTGTTTCACGTTATCTGAAATTTGAGCTTATTTTATTAAGATCTTCTGGTTCTATAAGAACTGATTTTATCACAACATTCCTTGAATCAACTGAATAACTAAGCTCAATTGTGATATCCGCTTCAGGTAAAACGCCCTGTGCTTTATCAGGCCATTCAATAAGACATACTGAGGTCTTCTCAAAATAGTCACGAATGCCCATATATTCAAGTTCTTCAGGATCTAAAAGTCTGTAAAGATCAAAGTGGTAAACACTAAAGTCATCAAAGTCATAAGGCTCAACTAGAGTATAGGTAGGAGAGCGGACGATATCCTTATAACCACAAGCTTCAATAAAACCACGTGAGAAAGTGGTTTTACCTGCACCTAAATCTCCTTCAAGATTAATAAGCACACTCTTTTTTAATTTCTTACATAGAGGAATGCAAACAGATGACATCAGAGCACCTAGCTTTACAGTCTCCTGTTCACCATTTATCTTAAATTTAATTTCTGCCATATTTTTTATTCTTTTCTATTAGCTTTTCCGATTAGCACTTTTGATTAGAGTTTGTAAACTTAAAAATCTAGTCTCTGCCGTTTACAAGTTCTCTTACATATTTGCTTACATCAAGTGGCAGTGTACCAATTACACCTTCTTTTTGACCGCAAATAGCACCTGCTCTTGCATGGATACAGGCGCCTACTATCACACCCATCTCAAGGCCTAAGCCCTGAGCGATTAAAGAGGCAATGATGCCGGTTAAAAGATCACCTGAGCCTCCAGTTGCAAGAGCTGGTGAGCCTTCATTGATGATAGACAGTCTGTTGCCATCACAAACTACGGTACCTGTGCCCTTTAAAAGAACCACACCACCGAACTTTTGCCAGAGTTTATAGCAACTGCCTAACCTATCGGCATTGATAGCTTCAACTGTGCAACCTAAGAGTCTAGCTGCCTCGCCAGGATGGGGTGTAATCACACGATTCTCGTTATAGAACTTATCCTCATATTTAGATAAGACATTTAACGCATCAGCATCATAGACTACGTATTTGTCGATGACATCATCTAGGGTATCTAATATTCTTTGAGTTCTCTCATTTACTCCAAGACCAGGACCTACTGCAATCACATCAGCCCAATCGATTGCCTTTTGCAAAGCTTCAGCTGAATTTAAATCCACAGTCATCAGTTCAGGTCTTACACTTAACAAAGCCTGATAGTTATCCTTTTCAAGTGCTACTTTAACTAAGCCTGCCCCTGATCTTAAGGCACCAGTACCACACAAGATAGCAGCGCCTCCAAAACCTGAGGCTCCTGCGATAATTAAAACTTTTCCATTATCGCCTTTATTAAATGATGGTAAACGCACTGGCAGTTGAGGCTTAATGTCTTTATAAGACATTCTCATGATTGGTACAGGATAGGTAGTCTTTGAATAATCAAAAACATCATAATAACTGTAAGATTGAACACCTAATGGAGCAAATTCAAGTTTTCCTACAAAGTCGACAGCATCAGATGTTAATAAGCCAGGCTTTAGAGCCAGCATACAAACAGTAGCATCTGCACTTACGCACATGCCTGGGACACTACCAGTATCTGCAATTACACCTGATGGAATATCAATACTTACTACGTATGTATTTAACTGATTGATATAGGCAATCCATTTTGCCATGTCGCCTTTAGGTGAAGAGTTTGTTCCAGTACCTAATAGAGCATCAACAATGACATCAGGTGCACTGTAAGCGATGACACCATCATCTGGAAGTTGCCCATGATTTGGCAGTTCATATTCAACAATACCCCCCTGTCTTACATAGTACTCATAGGCAATGCTAGCCTCAGTGCCCTCATGAGGAACACCAGTTGCAAAGACTCTATGGTTAATGGAGTTTTCTAAGAGCAAGTTTGCAACAATATAGCCATCGCCACCATTATTGCCCTTACCGCAAAAGATCCACACATCTTTAGCTTGAGCACATTCTCTGACAATAAAGTCAAAAACAGCTTTACCTGCCTGCTGCATCAAGTCAAAACAGTGGCCGTTATGCTCTTTAGCATGCTCTGCTTCGATGAATTTAACCTCATCACTGCTATAAACTTCTAATGGGAGCTGATCCATATATACTCCATCACTGCTATTTTATTCTGTTCTAAAGTCAGTCTAGTTAAGACTGCTTTTAACTGCTTATAAACTCTGTTCTCTACTTCTTGGGTGCTCTTTTAAGCTACCTTTTAAGATTTGGAAAGATGCTCTGTACTGTTCAAATCCATACCGTTTGAGGCTAATAGAACCACATCCTCTGCTAGATCCTCTAATGAGTATTGATTGCAGGTAACAAGCTCTTTGTCTACCTTAACAAAGCCTAAACAGTCTTTTTCTTTATCTTTAAACAATCTGTCAAAGTCATAAGAACCTAGAACCATAACCTCTACCCCGTGGTAGGTCATGAGAAATCTTTCAACATCGTATGGAAGTTCAGGCTCAGACTTAAAATCGGAACTGTTTTCAAAAAGGTCAGGCACACTGCCTAAAAAGCGACGTTTGAGAGTAATGTCATCTGCAGTTAACAGATCCTCGTAAACTTCAAAGTCATAGTCTTTTAATTTTTGAATTTTAATTGACCAGTCTTTTTCTGTAAGAAGATATCCAAAATCAGAATAACTGATACAGTAAATTTCAGACATGCTCTTTCCTTTTTAGTATTCTCTCCATAGATGAGTTAATTATAGACAATAGGCTGATATAAAAACAGTTTTCACAATGGTGTTAGATAAAAGATCATCAAAATTTAGCTCAAATAAGGCAATTTTGATGATCTTTATGATGAGTTTAAAGATAACGCTGTATGAATGTTATCTTTGATTAAACATCTTTGGTTACATCAATATGCAAAGTACTTATAAAGAAAGCTAACTCATCACTCATTGCATCAGCTTCAGAAATTCTTACATGTCCTTTGGTGCCACAGCCGTTTCTGCTGTAATAAAAACGGTGCACTAATGGAGAACTAAAATCAGATGCGACCTCATCTATTGCTTTATCTACACTAATATCATGCTCTAAGATAGTTGTAGTTAAAATAAAGTGAGTCTTTGGATAAATTTCCATTAAATGACGTAAGAACTTTTTATAAGTATTCTTCCAAAGAACAGTTTGAGCTCCATTCGGCTCATCTTTTATAAAGTCCTTTGGATGACTCTCATTTTGACCTATGGCAATTACCACTACATGAGGGCGGAATTTTGAAAAGTCCCACTCTGTTACAGGATTGATATAAGGATTGTAGTGGACTTTGTCATAGACAGATTCCATACCGATGTAATCTGGATGATGAAACTAGCCAGTTTTATCTAAAAGAGCAATACCACCTTGAGCAATATCATGAAGTTTAGCGCCTAACTTTCTTGCGCACATCCATGAATATGAGTAGTAGCTGTTTGAAAAATGGCCATCATGTACAGGGTCAACCTTACCTACATAATCTACAGCTTCACTGACCTCACCTGCTGATACTGAGTCACCATAAACTTCCATCTTAAGACATGGCTTTTTCTCATAGGGAATGAGCTTGGCATTATCTGAGAGAACTAACTCTTCAAGTGTGATCTCATGACAGTCCATGCGCTTGAAGAACAGAATCTCATGCTCTTTGTCTGTATCTTCACTGTCTAACAAGGTAATGACAGTAGTATTTTCATCATCATTTAACTGATAACACTTTTGTACACCATCAACTCTGGCACCCACAAAGTTGTGCCAATTGTTCCAGTCTAGATGCTGATTTTTAATCTTTAAAGAAGCAAAACTGCCTACAAAGCGAAACTTTAGATAAGTAGCAGGAAAGATAAATTGTGGATGCAGAGGATCTCTGTCATCTATTCTTCCACAATATTCAATTTCAGGTGAGTTTAAAGCAATCTCTTTCATAAATATACCGTAATGTTGTTATCAAAGATTTAGTTATCTTTATTGGATATAGACTCAAAACCACATAGGTCAGAACAAATAAGAGTTTGAAGTTGCTACATTGAACCTTGGTCTAATTATTGTTAACAGTATATTTAACCTTTAATAATGGTATGTCCAAAAAGTAAAAATTCGCGCTTATTTTGTGCCATAACCTATATTTTTCAAAATTTAACAAAAATTAGGTAGATAAGACTTAAAACTTTTGCCTATACTCAAAACATAAAATTTACAAAATCAAAACAATCATTTATAAGCCTGTCTCTTATACACATCTGACGCTGCCGAC
>ERZ1026858.1488-NODE-1488-length-11747-cov-5.262402_pt1 | contig 11747 bp, 3 predicted proteins | sample MGYA00380159_ERZ1026858 | MGnify/ENA primary metagenome ERZ1026858 (study PRJEB33269, sample SAMEA4719795) | human gut metagenome | biome: human-associated habitat; feature: organic feature; material: feces | place: Cameroon | collected 2013-10 ... | reverse complement strand
CCGCGCGTACCGTTCATCTTCATCCGCTCCCCCACCCCAAAACAAAAGGCATGTGCCCCCTTATCTCTATAATAAGGTAGGCACATGCCGTTACATTATCATGATTTTATCACGCCAAAGTCATCAGGCAATGCAGCCATCGGCAAAGCTGTTGCGCTTGGCTTTCTCTTTCTGCTGGTTGCGCTTGGCGATGATTTCTTTGCACAGGCCAATACGGTTGGTCTTGAAGTGGAAGAACGGGCGTTCCGGTACGGTGAAAATCTCCACCGGACGCATGTAACGTTCCGGCAGGCAGGCATTGATCTTATCGCGCACATCGTCCAAGGTGTAGCCATCTTTGAGCTGGACGTACAGGTACGGCAGGAAGCAGCCCTCGTGCTCATCATCTGGCACGATAACAAAGAACTCGTCCTTGATGCCCTTGATGTCGGCATCGGCCACGATGTTCTCCAGCGGCTGCACCATCAGGTCGCCGCCGCCAAAGCGCGGGGATGCCCCGCGGGTCATCGTGTAGAGCACACCGTCCTCGGACATATAGCCAATATCGCCGGTGTGCAGCCAGGTCTTGCCGTCTGCGTGGACCTGCAGTGCCTTGGCGGTTGCTTCGGGGCGGTCATAGCCCAGCATCACGCCGGGGCCCGTGATGCAGATCTCACCGGGGGTATTGTAGGTCAGCTCTTCCTGGGTGCCGGGCTTGAAGATGCTGATGATGCTGTGGATCATCGGCACACCAACGTTGCCGTCACGCACCGGGAACGGAGCCATGGGCAGAGTGGCGTTGGAGCCGGCCTCGCTGCTGCCGTAGCCGGCAGTAAAGCGCAGGTTGCAGTTATGCTGCTTGAGGAACTCCTCAACATTGCGCAGCTGCTTGTTGTTGAATGCCTCGCAGCCGGCGCCGATGGCCAGCATGTGGGACATATCATAGTCAGCCGGAAGACGCTTGCTGCGGCGGATAACCTCCACAAACATGGGGATCAGGGGCCAGTTGTTGGGGCGGTAGCGCATCATTTCCAGGTCAACATCGTACACATCCACAAACGGATCCAGAATGAGCAGCATACCGCCGGCCAGGGGCAGCAGCATCATGGAAACCACAACAGCGATCAGAGCCGGGGGCAGGATGGTCAGCAGCCAAGTGGGGCGGAATTTATCCGAAGAGCCATAAAAGTTCATCTGGGCCAGCACGCCGATGATGCTGTGTGCAGAATGGATGACCTGCTTGGAAGGGCCGGTGGAACCGCTGGTGTAGGCGCGCAGCAGCGGGCGGTCAATGTTGACAGGAGCGGGCACAAAGCCGCGAAAACGCTGGCCCATGTTACAGAAATCAGCCCACATCATGGTATCAGAGCCACGGGCGGGAACATCCGGATACAGGGCATCCAGGGAATGCTGCAGGTAAACCGGCATAGCGGAGCGGTCACCGCTTTCCAGAGCGGGAACGATAACATAGGTATTCACGTTGGTCTGCTCACGGTAGGCTTCGATTTCGGCCTTGGAGAAGAAGTCGTGAACAAAAATCACCTTGGCATTGGCTTTCTGAACAGCTTCAATGTTTTCTTCCAGGGTGTTGTCACGGCACAGCAGCGAAGCGCCGATGCGCTCGGCTGCGAGCAGCAGATAAATGAATTCCGGCACAGAACGCAGGAACACGGGGATCTGGTCCCCCTGCTTGACGCCAAGCACCTGCAGAGCGCGGGCGGTGGCGTCCACCTTGCGGAACACGGTACCCCAGGTGATATCCACGCCATAGTAGTGCATGGCAATCACGTTAGGGTCTGCAGCGCGCACGGAGAGGTACTGCTCCACAGTGCAGGCCGGAACCTGGATACCGCGCAGAACATCTGGATAGAACTTCATCCAGGGGCGGTCAATGCTGGGCTTGCCAGTCAACATCACATTTTCATTCATTGCAATTTCCTCCAAATGTCTTTTCCTTATAGTTGCAAGGAACTAAATTATCCAAATCACGCCAAACCTTTATGGCGCTTTCCCCTGCTGTGCACATCGTTGCACAGCATCGCCAAGCCATAATATCACAATTATTTCTGGTGCTGAATATAGTATACCATTCCTGTTTACGGAAAGCACGAGAATCCCATGGCACAAATTTCCAGAAATTGATTCCGCGTGATTCACTTTTTTCACATGGATTTTCACGCTTTTGGCATGGAGTTTTCTTGCAATTTCATTTTTCCCGGTGCAACAAAAGCCCCAGCTACCGCAGCAGCCAGGGCTTTATGTTTATGCGTATGTATGTTGTATTTTTAGATTTTGTTCATCCAGCTCTCTTGCAGTTCTTCCATTTCATCACCTTTGGCGCGGGTAATCAGATGGATTCCCTGCAGGACATGATGGATGTGCTCCGCAATGGCGTTGCGCTCTTTTGTCACGTTCTGGTCATCCAAATTCCAGACCTGATCAAAATATTCACTCAGGCGGTCTTCCATCACACTGTTGTTGACCATTGCAATCCGGTTGATGGGGCAGTTGTTATCCAGCCGAAGATACGATGCAGCGCCAGAAAGGAACACATTGGGGTCCGCCACATACTGGAAATCGTTCACAATGCGACCGCTGATCAAGCGGAATTCAAGTTTTTCACGCTGCTTGCAAAGCTGCAGCACATAGCTGATGCACCGGCTGCGCTGATCCGGGGTAAGGCTGACCTTGTAACTGAAAAAGTCCAGCTCGCCGGAAACCGCCATGGAGGAAAATGCAGCTTCATAAATCAGGATGCGGATGTTTGTTTCCTCCACCACACCTTTGGCAAGGTTGTGTACGCCACGCAGCTCCGCAGGGGTAGCACCCAAAAAATCTTTCAGCTCGGCCTCGTGGGCGGTCAGGATCTCTTCAAACAAGTCATCCGGCAGCAGAAGCTCATTCAGGTGGCCGAACATCCACCGCAGATTGGAGGCCAGCAGCGTGTGCATATAGTCGTACTGGCTGATCAGCTGGCGCATGCTGGTATCGCGGAAAAGCTGGTCATCCCGCACGCAGAGCTTGGAGAAGTTATCATACAGGCTTTCGCAGTTTTGCGGGTCCTCGGTGGCGGTAACGGCAGCGCAGCGGCTGTGGCTGACCAGCAGGCCGGTAATGGCAAAATCGCCCTTGACCACAAACACCGCGCGCCCGGCAGCCGCGGTGCTGCCAAACAGCTTGAAATGAATATGGCTGAAGTTGGTCAGCACATTGATAATGAGCGCGGCATCATAGATGGGGTCCCATTTTTCGCGGCTGATATCGATCATCAGCTTGAAATAGACGTTATCATAGCTGCGCTGGTCCACCAGCTGGCCGTTTTGCAGGTTGGCAACTTTCAGGCGGTATTCGCGCGCCATTTCCATCAGGTCCATCACAGCCACAATGTCCAGCTGGCTGACGCGGCGCAGCACGGGGTGCGCCATTTTGGTCAGATATTGCAGCATGTTCAGCTCGGCCCAAAAGTCCGTATAGGGGCCAATGCGCGCCTCGCCGCTGTCCAGTTCCTCTTGCAAATAATCATATTCAGCAATCAGGTTATCATAAATGGCGGCTTTCAGGTCGCTGGGGATGCTAACGCTGTATTCCCGCAGCAGCAGGTCACGGCCATCATCGGTGGCTTCATCCACCACGCAGGCACTGATGCCCTCCATCACGCGCTTTTCAGTCTTTTTGGCAGGCAGCATGCGGCCGCTGACCCATTTGCTGATATAGGAAACATCGTATTGCAGGCGCTTGGCCAGGGTATAGTTCTTGACCTCCGCAACTTCCAGCAAATGCTCCAGCAGAATACTGAATCTATTTTTATCATCCATTGCGCCAAATCCTCTTCACCCATTTAGTTTGCTTTTTTCTCTCATTCTATTATACAGGTTCCCTGTTTCGATTGCAAATTCAAATGATAACAGGTAAGGAGAAAATGAAGAAAATGTATTAAAATCTTTCACAATTCGCGGCCACATTCTTTGGCATCCATGCCAGTTTGTTGCTTTTTTGTTGTTTGAACTGACAAAGTTTGTTTGTTCTGCTTGTGATATTCTCCAAAAATTATACTTCGCGCGCCATATTTGCCAAATTTAGCCGCAGCTTTTTAGTAGGTTTTGCCCTTGCGCCGGCCTGATGTGTTCGCCATGTTTTTGTGTGTTGCCTTTATTATGCGGGTAAGGTAAATTGCGATTTTTTAATAGTGTACTATTTCTAGCTTTCGGCGGGGTGGGGTCACCCCGCCCTACTGATTGTTTAAGGGTGTGCTGCCCATTATAATTTGTTCTGTAGGGAACGGTCTTGACCGTTCCGAGGCCTTGTCCGATTGGTCATGATGGGATTTGTGGCAGGGCAACATGCCTGCGGGCGCAGTGGCTGTTCCAAGGCGTTGGATTCGATTGCTTTAGGTTTGCGGCAAGGAACCACCCCTCAGGCCGCTTCGCGTCCAGCTCCCCTCCAGGGGAGCCACCACAATCATAAGGTAAGATACTGGCTCCCCTTAGAGGGGAGCTCCGGCGAAAGCCGGTGAGGGATGGTTCCTCGCGCAGAGCCTGATAAATGGGATATGTGCCTGGGCAACACGGCGGCCAGAGGGCTGGCCGCCCTACTGGCCTGGCAAATATTTCACCAAACTTATGCCCACAAATGCAAAAATGCCGCAGCAGACTGTTACATCTGCTGCGGCATTTTTATTTAGGGGTTAATGGGCTGGGTTACAGCTCATTGTTCCGGCTGTGGGATTACTGCAGAACGCCGGTGTTCTTATCAAAGTGATAAGTACGGCCGTCGATGACTGCATCGCCCTTAGCCATGGTGCCATAGATCGGGTCGAAGTAGTAACGCTTGTCAGCGCTCCAGCCCTTGATCATGTGGCCCTGTGCATCGTAACGGACCCACTTGCCGGTACCATCGGCGCGGTCAGCCCACTGGCCAGCTTCGGATTCCTGATAGACATCCTTGCTGGTGGCTTTCTTGCCCTGATCAACAGAGTCCAGCCAGTACCAAGCATCGGAAGCCGGGTCATAGATTTCCTTGCCGCGGCCTTCCAGACCCTGGCGAACGCCCTTTTCGTACCAGAAGTCAGCGCCGTTGATGGTCAGCCACTGGCCGTCCAGAGCGATACCGGTGTACTGGTCAAATGCGCAAGGTACGCCATCAATATCGCCTGCGCCCTTAGCCATAGCGCCGGTGATCAGGTCAAAGTAGTAGGTGCCCTTATCGGTCGTCTGCCAGCCCTTGACCATGTGGCCGTTCTCATCGTAACGGACCCACTTGCCGGTGCCATCGGGCTTATCAGCCCACTGGCCAGCGGCGGATTCCTGATAAACGTCCTTGCTGACGGTCATTGCGCCGCCCTGGACAGCGTCCAGCCAGTACCAGGCATCGGAATCGGGATCATAGATCTCTTTGCCGCGGCCCTCAGTACCCTGCTTCACGCCGTTTTCGTACCAGTACTTCTTGCCGTTTTCTTCAACCCAGCCGTTCTTCTCGCCGTACTTGGCGGTGTAGTCCTTGCCGTTGAAGTTGACAGCAGCGGTGGTAACGCCGCTGATCTGCTTTACAGTTGCATCCACGAACTGAGCGCTTGCGCAGTTCTTATCGGTGCAGGTAAAGACAGCCATTGCGGTAATGGTGGTCTTTTCAGCAGCGCCATGAACGGTGCGTTCCTCGGCTTCGAGGGACTGGGTTTCTTCGCCGCCGTTGTTGGTGTTATCGCCCTCGCTGGGGTTGGTGGGTTCAGTGGTTTCAATCTTCTTGAACTCTGCACTGATTTCAAAGTCGCTTTCGGTCATCTTAGGCGCATAAGTACCACCATTCTTGACATCATTGGTGATATCGGTCATACCATGGATGGCCTGTACCAGCTCATAACCAGAATTCGGTGTAACTGTTACAGCCATTTCAGCGTCCTTAGGTGCGTGCTTTAATCCAGATTCACCATTAACCGTAACGGTAATTGTGCCGCCCTCAGCCGGGGTTACCTTAGTCACAATGCTATACTCAACAACCGTAAACTGTGCAGTGACAGTCACATTGTCAGCAGGCATTTCAAACGTATAGGTGTTTTCTGCGGTACCAGCCTTGTACTCAACGGTAGCATCCTTGCTATCCTTAATAACCAGACCGTTTTCTGCCAGTTTAGCAAGGCGATCCTCACTATCCGGGGTAACAGTCAGGGTAACAGTATCGCCAGCTTTCACGTCAGTGGTCTTGTTAGCCGTCACCTTGCCGTAATCGCTGCTGTTGATCGTAACGCTGTAAGTTTTAACCTCAACAGGTTCAAACACAGCGCTAACGGTAACATCGGCGGCGGGCATCTTGAAGGTAGCTTCGCCCTTATCGTTCAGGGTCAGCTTTTCGGTCTTGGTATCTTCGCCGCTCTTATAGCTGTAGGTCAGGCTGTCAGCCTTGAGCCGGTAGTTATCAGCTGCCTTAACGGTAACGGTAACTTCGGCGCCTTCAACAGCTGCGGTTGCGCTCACCTTGGTTTCGCCGTTCTTGTTAGCAGTGTCTGCCACGGTAACCTTGTATTCCTTAACAAACTCTGCGCTGACGTTGACGGGGTAAGCAGGCATTGCAAAGGTGTAGGTGTTGGCTTCGGTGCCAGCTTTCACTTCAACGGTCTGTTCGTTGCTCTCTGCATCGGTGTAAGTAACCTTCAGGCCATTTTCTTTCAGAGCATAGCCTGCATCCGGGGTAACCTTAACGGTAACGGTCTCGTCCTTAGCAGCCGTAGCCGGGGTAATCTCCAGTTTGCCGTTAGTGGTTGCCGCCTGCTTGACCTCATAGGTCTTAGCGTTTGTGGTAACGCTGATGGTCACATCGCCGTCCGGCATGGTGAAGGTGTAAACCGTCTTAGCCTTTTCGGTGGTAGCCTGGGCTGCGGCTTCGTCCTGCGCTGCTTCCTGAACTTCAGTCAGGGCAACATCGGTATCGCCGTTCTTTGCGGTAACGGTAACGATATCGGTGCCAGTCTTTTCTACGGTCAGGGTAACAGTATCGTCCTTGATGTAACTGGTGTTGGTGGTGCCCAGGGTCAGGGTAACGCCTTCAACTGGATCCGGCAGGGTTACAGTGTGAGGTACGCTCTCGGTTGCGGTATGGCAGTCAGAGCACAGGTACACATCGTTGCCAACGGACTTAGTTTCCAGCTCGTCCAGTTTCCAGGTATGTCCCTTGGGCAGACCGCTAAAGGTCTTCTCTCCCTTGGTCAGGCCGTACTTGGTGGTGCGGTCCTGGCTGTAAGCGGGGGTATCGCACCATGCTTCAACGGAAACATTGGTGGTTGCGCCGCTGTTCAGGTCGCTGACCATGTCGGACATCGGCATGGTTTCAACCAGGTTAGCGCACCACATGAACTCTTCGTTCTTGTTCTTTTCGTCAGAGCTGCTCATGTTCTGGTTGTAACTCGGGTTATAATTCCAGGACTCGGTCTTGTAGCTCTTACGGTTTTCATAGGAAGTGCCAGCGTCATCCGTCTTGACTTCTGCCTTGCCGTCCACCAGTTCCTTATAGGTGTTGGACAGGTTGGTGCCGACAGAAACGATCAGCTGATCCTTGGTGGTGTTGATGCCGGTGATCACAGTCTGGCCCTGCTGGGTGGTGGTAGCAAAGCTGTAGCTGTCACGCAGGGTCAAGCCCGCCAGAGGATGGTTCTTGAAGGTGCCCAGATACTTCACACTGCTGGTATCCTGGGCGCTGTCCATGATAACCATGCTCATGCCGGGAAAGTGGGTATCGGGAACCATGTTGCCGTCCTTATCCTTGGTCAGCTTAATGCCGCCATAGACGGTGTTGTATTCCTTCACTTCTTCCACTTTGCCGGTGGTCGGGTCCATACGGTAGATGGCGTTGTTGAGGTTGAAGTACAGCTTGCCATCATACAGTGCGGTAGAGTGTACCAGTGCGGGGTAGATCCGCTTTGCAGCAGCGTCTGCCAGGCACTCGGTGTTCAGGTTGTTTTCAACCTTGGTATGCTTATCCGCTGCACTGGTATCGATCTTATAGATGGTGCCAGCTTCGGCCAGAACCTTGGCATCGCTGTCATCACTATTGAAGTTGCTGCTGGTTTCCTTCAGATCGTTGTAGTACATCAGGATGATATCATACGGGTCATCCGTCTTGGTAAAGCTGCTCATGCTGAAGCTGGAACCACTGGAGCTCTCTTCACGGATATAGTAGTTCGCATTACGCGGACGTGCTTCCAGGGTATCGGGGCCCTGGTTCTGCATCTTCTTCATGAACTGCTGCATCTGGGATTTGTCACCAGAGCTGCTGGAACCAGAGCCACTGCCGCTGCTGCCGTTCTCGGACTGCTGGCGGCGCATGTTGTTATACAGGTTCTGGTTGGTCGTGGTATCAACGTAATAGAAGTAGTTATTGTCGAAGTAGATGGGGCTGCAGATAGAGGTGAACCAGGTATCCTCGTAGCAGGTATCGGTGTAACGGGTCTCGTTCTTGTTCTCCGTCTTGGTATAAGAGTAATGCGGCTTGCCGTTGTTCATCACATAGCTGCCATCATCATTCTTATCGGGTTCCTTGTTTTTGGTGTAGGTGTAGCCATCGTACAGCGAGTCAATGTAATCATAGTACTTGCTGTAACGGCCTTCCAGACCGGAGGGAGAAACCAGGAAGTTGACATGGCGCAGGTCGCCTGCGTTCTCAACGCGGGTCTGAGCCATGCACTCGGTGTTCACGTCATCATAGCAGACGTCAACATAGTACCAGTTCTTGTTGGCTTCGCCGGTGGTCATCGTAGCAGACTTGCTGTTGCCCTGCAGCTTGTTGACCTTGACTGCGTTGAAGTAGTGGACGTTGTTGAACATGCCGCCGCCGAACGCATTACCGGCAACACTGGTATCAGAAGTATCGCAGTAATACAGGATCTGGGCAAAGTCAACAACAGCCTTATCGCCTACTTCGTCAGGGGTCTTCCAGCTGCCGTCATCATTCTTATAGATGCTCTTGTTGTCAGGCAAATTCTGGACCATGTAGTTAAATGCAGATGCATAGCCCAGGCAGATGCAGCCATACTCAACGCCCTTAGCGCCGATCTCGCCGCCCAGCAGGGCACCGAAAGCAGTCATCTGGATAGGATCGTTGTTGCCGCCGCCGGTGATATCGCCCATGGAGCCCATATCGAATTCTGCAACCTGGGAGATCCAGTCGTGCAGGATCAGCAGCTTGGTGACATAGTCAGCGCTTTCCCCCAGCTTGGCAACCTGTGCCAGGCCTGCATCACGGATGGCTTTCAGAGCTTCGCCATAGTTCATGATGTAGGACATAAAGCCCTGCGGAAGGAACTGCAGCATAAATGCCATGGTCGTCGGGGGCACATCCTCGTTCGGGTCCATGCTGCACAGCACTTTGATTGCGCCCATGGTGCCGGTGATGCTGCCATCCTCGCCCTGCTTCTGAACGCCCTTGGAGGTCCAGAACGGGGCAACCACGCCGAAGTACTCTGCTTCGTCCTGGTTGAACTGCGACAGCTGGAAGTAGTAGTAGTTCATCTGCGCAGTCGAGACATCGTAAGTATTGGTGACCTGGTTGCCCTGGTCGTCCACATACACGGCAGTCTTCTGGCTGTCATACAGCAGCAGGCTGTTCTTGCCCTTGTTGTCGCCGCTCTGATAGGTGAAGTTCACCTTGCTTGCGTCAACCGGGTTGTTCTGCATATCGTACCAGCTGCCGCCGTCCATTGCGGACACCAGGGTAACGCCGGTGCCGCCGGAGGTGGTATCCAGGGTCGGGGTGCCGCCCACGTTGATGTAGACGGAATTGTCATTCTGGTCTACCACAACGCTGACCGGCATGGTCTGCATCGGCTGGGTTTTGATTTCTTCGCCGCAGACAGCGCACTTGAAGGTGATGCTGGTGCATTCCCAGTCAATGGTAACGGGAGCGCCGGCAGAAATTTTGCCGGTTTCGCTGTCATAGAACAGCTGGGCGTTGCTGTAGTCAGCGGCCAGCTCGCCCTCGACCTTCTTCATTTCCCAGTTGAAGGTAGCAACAAAGTTGCCATCTGCATCCTTGGACACGACATGGCTCTGGCAGGGCAGGGCGGCAATGTCGTCGGTACGGGTGGTGGGTTCCTTGTATTCCTTCTTAACCGGGCTCTTGTCAGCGGGCACGCTGGCAGAGTAAACGGTCTTGCCGGCAACGCCGGGCTTTGCATCGGTGGTATCCTTGGTTACGGTGCCTTCTACCTTCTGGTAGGCATCGTCCTTTTCACAGGTATACACAGCGGTGTAAGCCCAGCCGTCATCGGTCTTGGTCCAGTAGCCGTCGGGGGTCTCTTTCCACTTATGGGTGTGGCCATCCTCCGGGTTGGTATCATTCCAGTACCATTTCGGCTCGCCATAGGTATGGCCGTCCGCAGCGGCGCTGGCAGCAAAGGTATCGGAGTTTTCAGCAACGTAAGCCTGTGCGTAGCTGTCAGCCTGCTGCGCAATCACTTCATCATCGCTGTTGGTCAGGGACTCCATCGCAGAGGTCATGCCGGAGCTGCCGGTAAAGGTAACGGCGGTCACAACGCCCGCGGCGTTCGTCTCATAGCCCAGGTCGGTAACGGCGCTGGACAGATGATACGTTTTGATGGTGGCAGCCATCACCGATGCCATCTCGTCCTTGTTCAGGCCATAGGCTTCGGTGTTGATCCTGCCGGCTGCGGCGTTGGCGTACATGGCATCGGCCAGTGCATTTTCCAACGCTGCAAGGCTCATGCCCGCCTTGCTCTGTGCAGTCGCTTCCAGCTTGGCATCGTCCTGCTCCAGTTCATGCACTTCGCCCTGGGCAGCCAGCGTTTGGGCTGTCTGCTTGATCAGGTCTGTGGTGCTGGTGAACTTGGGCAGGGACTGCACAGCGCTGGCTGCGCTTGCCGCGCTAGCTGCAACAGACTGCGCTACCGAAGAGTCAATCTTGGTAGTTTCGGCTGCTGCGGGAAGCGCCACGCTTTGGGCAACCATGGCTGCTGCCAGCACGGATGCACCAAAACGCTGAAGGTTTTTCTTCATAGTTTTATCCTCCCTTAAGTGTTACTACTTTCCCATTTTATGTGAAAAGTGGTACGGCAGATGTGCGGCACTTTGCAGGTGTTGATTGCAAAACGCCTGGTTGTGCCCCCTCGGTCTGGCAATCCCCTGCCGGGCTGCGGCCTGCTTTTGGGGCTTTTGGCCCCGGCACAGCGGCTGACAAAACGTTGTACCGGCTGCATGCCTTGATCCCGCAAATGATAACCTTTCCGACACATCTAGGTATATACATTATATCACAGTTGCCAGAATTTGCATAGTTAATTAGCGCGGTTTCTATGTGAATTTTTGTCCTTGAATCAACTGAAACCTGTTTTTCGCACATTATTTGCAATGCGGTGCGGTGACTCTTTGGCGGTATTTATTAACATTTTTGAATGGTTTATTCCTGTTTTTATCAAATGATTGAACATTTACCCCGATAATGTTCTTTGCAATCTCTTAATACAATCACCCTGTATTGTGATCGCGCATTTTTTGCCATTTCGGTTTGGCTTGTTGTTGAGAGATTTGGCAGGGGGAGGAGGAAAAATGAGGCAAGGGGAAAGAATCAGTTAGTAGTTCGGAGTTGATGCGATTAGAAATTAGCAATGAGGAATTAGGAATTGGATGTGGGCGAGGGTATGGAGCGGATTTTAATGGAGTAGTGGGTACTATAGGCCGAGCGATGTAACCAAGGTGTATTGCTGCTTTTGAGATGTTACCTCGTACTCAAGTTTCGGCGGGGTGGGGTCACCCCTCTCTCTTATACAC
>ERZ1026858.1486-NODE-1486-length-11754-cov-72.033165_pt1 | contig 11754 bp, 7 predicted proteins | sample MGYA00380159_ERZ1026858 | MGnify/ENA primary metagenome ERZ1026858 (study PRJEB33269, sample SAMEA4719795) | human gut metagenome | biome: human-associated habitat; feature: organic feature; material: feces | place: Cameroon | collected 2013-10 ... | reverse complement strand
GATTCGTGATTAGAATAGAGAGCCGACCGATTAAGCTGGAGAAGAATTTCCGTGCTATGCTGCTGGAATCTCACGCAGATTTCTCTGGTTCTACTGGGGCTTTGGGGCACGCAGATTTCGCAGATAACGCAGATTTTTCTGGTTCTAAGGGGAAATCTGGTTCCACGGATTTCTCTGATTCCACAGATTTCACAGATTTTTCTGATTTGAAGATTACTGCTGAGGAGTATGCTGAATGGGCGGAGAAAATCTGTAAGATTGGCGTGAAGGAGGAGGTGCTTGATGCAATTTCCGCCATCCGTAAATCTCTGAGAGCCGTGAATGTGGATGAGGCTGCCGAGCGCAGAAATATCTATGTGAGTGACCGCCGATGGAAAAATATCGTTCGTCTGCTTCGCACTTCTGCCTTCATGCAGGATAGGGAAGAGGTGGATATCTGCGATCTGCTTCCTATCTACCATTGTCTGTGGCAGGAACCGGAAGAGCGGGACGCTATCAGATGCATCGTGATTCGTGCACTCTTTTCTCCTTTCGCAGAAAAACTCGTTGAGATGAAGAATGCGCTTGCCGAGGATATTAAGTATCACCGTGTTCGCAGAAATCCTGAGGATGGCAGAGAATATGAGGGGGAAATCGAAACCCTTTCGGACGGCTTGACTTCGCTGGAAAGGCAGTTGGGCGAGAATCTCTTCGTGTCTTCGGATGATAAGGCTGAAATTTCGGCTTATCTCCGTGATTTCTATAAGGAGTTGGCGTTTACCCGACAGGATACGATGAAGCTTTATGAGGCATAATACGATGAAACTTTATGAGGTTTAATCGCCCCCTATTACTTATACATTATTATATAGAACACTCAAAACATTATGAACGAATATATAACTTTATCTCCAGAGTTGGAGGCTCGTGTTCACCAGGCGGTGGAGAATTTTATGCAGGGCTATGGCTGCTGCCAGTCGGTGGTGGCTGCCTTTGCCGATTTATATGGTCTTGATGATGAGATGGCGAAGCGCATTGGTGCCGGCTTCGGTGGTGGAGTAGGCAGAATGAGAATGATGTGCGGAGCTGTTTCTGGCATCGTGGTACTCGTTGGCTTGGATTGCGGACAGACCGAGGGGGATGACCGCGAGGGCAAGTCGGCTTGCTACAAGGTGGTGCAGGATTTGTTAGCCAAATCGAAGGAGCAGAATGGCAGCATCATCTGTGCCGAGATTCTGGGCTTGAAGGGTCATGAGAAGGCGCAATCCAGCTATGTGGCTTCGGCAAGAACGGCAGAATACTACAAGTCTCGCCCTTGCGCAGCCAAAGTGGAGAGTGCTGCAAGAATCTTCGCAGAATATCTGATGGAGAAAGAGAAGGCTTAGTCTTCCTATAATATATAAGAAGCTTTTTACCAATTTGGTAAAAATATCGAATAAGATGAAATACCAGAATAACAAGGATTTGGCGGAAGCACAGTATTACTTGAAGATGCTGGACGACTTCTGCAAGTCGGGGCAGGTGAAGATTCCTGATCCGACAGGCGCAGCCATGCCTTGGGATTTGAAGGAAGACCCGCTGAAGGATTATCTGATTCATCTCTTTACCCTGAAAGTGACGATTCCGGAAACTGGTGAAGAGGTGCAGAAATTCAAGCGTCAGGTGGTGAACAGCAAAATCAAGAGCAAGGTGTTCTATGATTGTGTGGGAAAGTTCATCGTGGAATGCGTTCATCATATGCGATTCCAGCGCCAGCGTGCCTGGACCGAAAGTCATCGGGCAGATGATGTGCTCGACTGGACTCCCTTCAAGAGAATGGATGAACAGGTGTGGCTTCCGCTCATCGACCAGTTGGAGCAGGAACACCAGGAGGATGGATTTGATAAAGCCTTCTTCCTGAAACTGATGGCTGGCGATGGAGCTTCGAAACCCGAAAACTGGGAGCGACTGGTAAGAGACTGGAAAGTGTGCATCGACCATCAGGTACTCAGCAAACTGAAGGATTTTATCTCTCTCCGTCAGAATAACTTCGAAACGGGGCTGGTTCGCATGATGGACCAGATAACCCGCAACATGAAGACGAAGGGCGTTTCGGAGCAGCGAGCCGTGCAAGCCTGGGAACTGATGACGAACGGATGGACTGAAACGGAGTTTGAACGCCGTCTGAATCAGGTGAAGATTCAGGATAAATATCCTGAAATCAAGGAGATTGTGGCGAAGATGGGCCGTGTGGCAGATGCCAACGGCAAAGATAGGCTCACCATCGCTTCGGGTGTAGAGATGAAGATGGAGCATTCCGCAGGAAGCGACATCGAGGGCATTACCGTGGGCGATGATCTCAACTCGCTTCTTCCGCTCGAACTGGCGCAATATAGCGATGAGGATATGGAGGGGCTCTTTATCTATAAGTATCGAACCCGCAGGCTCCAGACTTTCCGTTATAAGAGCGAAATGTCGAAGCCATCCCGCAAACTCGGCTTTACCCATGCTTCCCGAAAGGGTCCGATGATAGTTTGTCTGGATACTTCGGCGAGTATGTATGGAACACCTGAAAGGATTTCTTCTACGCTCATTTCTCTATTGGAAGAAACGGCAGAGGATTTGGAGCGGGATTGTTTTCTGATAGATTTCTCCGTGAGTACCCGTGCCATCGATTTGATGGCGAAACGGAAGGCGGAACGGTTGAAAAGGATAGGAATCACGGTTGTGGAAGCTACAGAATCTCCAGAATCTTCTGCGGATTTATCTTCTGATGGGCAGGCTCATACTGGCCGTGGTGTTCGGCGCCAGCCAACAACAACCCATCTGCCTTTTATTGGTGGAGGAACTTCGGCAAAGAAGATGATGAACCAGATGTTTGATTTGCTGGATAACGATGGTCTGCATTATGTGAATGCCGATGTGCTTTGGATTACGGATTTCCTGATTCCGAATCCGCCGCAGCAGATGTTGGCGAGGTTCAAGGAGTATAAGGAAACGGGCACCAGGTTTTATGGCATCCGGATAGTTCGGGATGATGACAAGGAGCCGAATGAGTGGAAGGATTATTTCAACCAGATTTATACCATTAAGTATAGACCGTTGAGGAGGTATTAGAAAGATAGTGCATAGAAAGAGGGTGTTTCTGCAAGTCTAAATCGACTTGTGAAACACCCTCTTTCTATTTTTTTGAAGACGCAAACTATTTGATGTCGATTTCCTTGACGAATGGCTTATCGAAGCCCTCTACAAAGAACTTTACCTTGGCAATTCCCTTTTGCGGGGTGGATTGCAGACGGACGAGACCTTCGCCGAAATACGTCTTGAGCTCGTTGGTTCGCCATGATTCCATTCTTCGCATGTCGCCCGTTTCTACACCTAGTAATCGGATAGGACCCTCTACTTCTACTCTGAATTTCTTAGGCTGCATCTGCTGGATGCGACCTTCCTTATCCACAAGCGTTAGTCGGATATGGGAGACTGTACTCCATGGAGTAGAAAGGTTTTCCTCAGAAGCCTTTCCCTTTGCTGAATTGTTAATCTTCATCGGTAAAACCTCCGAATAATCAGCCTTGGCTGCTGCCAGAACCGAATAATCGGCATCCAGTCTTACATCCGCTACCGGACCATGATTGACAAGCGAATCTCTCATCACTTCCTTTCCATTCTTATAGCCCACGGCAAGAACCTTGCCCTGGCGGGCTGGCAACTGAATGGTGATGCAATGGTCGTTGTAATCTGCCGTCTTTCTTGGCTTCAATGGCAACTGCGGGTTGCTCCACATCGGGAAGAAGAACTGCACGGAATCGCAGGTGGTGTAGCATCTTACTTCCACGCATCTTGAATCCGTATAAGGCAAATCCCAGGTGTCAGCCATCGGAGGATACTGCCAGTGGTCGGTGCCCATCGCCTGGTCGAAACAGTTGTCCCGAACCACGAGTTTCAGATAATCCTTTTCCGGATTCCAGGCCGGATGATAGAATGCAGCCTGCGGACGTTCCTTCAGTGTCATGTCAAACGGACACGAACACCAGCCCTTGGCTGGCCAAGGCGATGATTCGCCCAGATAATCCACGCCTGCCCAAACAAAAGAACCGGCGATGAAGGAATTCTCCTCTACGAAATGCCATGGATTATGCTCCACGAAATCGCGAACCAGATTCTCTCGCAAGCCCGAATAATAAACGAAAGCCTCGCTCACAAACATCTTGCGGTTAGGAAAACGTTTGTGGTCGGCTATCATTCTCGGTTCCAGATAATTGTATCCCACCAGGTCGGCTACATCGGCAATCTTATCCTCAAAGCCCTGCTGACAGGCAAGCATCGTTGGGCGGGTAGGGTCTAGCTTCTTAACTATATCGTTCAGTTCTCTGGCTCTCTTCACGCCCTCGTCGTTCTTGTTCCATGCCTCATGCACCTCGTTGCCTATGCTCCAGACGATGACGGAAGGATGATTCCTGTCTCGCAGTACCATGTCGGCGATGTCCTGATGAGCATTTGCATCATAGAAAGGCTCGTAATAGCCCGACTTCCATTTGTCGAAAGCTTCATCGAGAACCAGCAAGCCGAGAGTATCGCAGATGTTCAGAAATTCAGGTGATGGCGGATTATGAGAGCATCGGATGGCGTTGCAACCTATCTCTTTCATCGCCTTCAACCGGCGAACCCACACTTCATCCGGCACGGCAACACCCAGGCTTCCTGCATCCTGGTGCAGGCACATACCTCTCAGTTTCATGTTCTTTCCGTTCAGATAGAAGCCCGTGTTGGCGTCAAAGCGAATGTCGCGGAATCCGAAAGGAGTCTCTACTTCATCTACCAGTTTTCCCTTGCAGTCCTTTACCTGGGTAATGAGGGTGTAGAGATTCGGAGAATCCGTGCTCCAAAGCTGAGGATTCTTCACGAAAAGCTGGGTAGAAGAAGAGGTTGGAGAAGCCGAAGGATTTCCCGATGAAGAATTTCCCGAAGATGATTTCTCGGAAGAAACTGCTGCTATCTTTTTCCCGTTCTTATCCAAAACAACGTGTGAAATTCTGCAGCCTTTATCGCCTTCCACTTCTGTCTCTACCTTTACCGTTCCATCGGTTTTTGCCGTTACGAAGACACCATTCTCCTTTACATGCACCGGGTTGTTCATCTGCAACCATACGTGGCGATAGATACCTGAACCCGTGTACCAGCGAGATTGCTCCTCTCTATCCACATGCACCACCAGTCGGTTTTTTCCCACTTTATTAATATAAGGGGTAATATCGAAAGAAAAACTGGTGTAGCCATACATGTGGTGTCCTAATCTATGGCCATTCAGCCAGATGGTGGCACGATGATACACGCCATCGAAATGGATGCTGATCTTCTCGTTTTGAGATAGTTTCTTCTGATATTCTGCCGGGAGCGTGAAGTCCTTGGCATAGATGCCTTGTCCGCCTGCAAGATAACCAGCCGAACCACCCATCTTGGGGTCGAAGGGAAGTTCGATGCTCCAGTCGTGGGGGATGGTTACGTTTCTGAAAGCCTTGCCAGAAGCCTTATCTGCTGCTTGCGATGAGGCTTGGGCGGTGGTGATTTCGCTTGCCGTTACCTGCGCCTGCTCCGGTTCCGTATCATCAGTCACCTTCGTCTTTTTTGTTGCTGAAGTAGGTGATGACAGGTTTGGATTGGCAATGCCGAGCGTATGGAGCACCTTGGATGCTTCTGCGTGGTTGGCGCAGAGTTTGAAGGTCCAGCCTTGGTCGAAGGTGCATCTGGTGCGCTTCTTGCTGGCAGCATTTATTCCCAGGCAGAAGGATGCCATGAGGAATGAGAGGATGATGATCCTTTTCTTCATATAGATAGTTTTTATGTTTTTTATTTTTGGTTGCAAAGTTAGCATAAAATGGGCAAATCTACTTTGCTGTAAGTATTATTTTCTTTATCGTATGTTTCATTTCCTGGAATGAATAGGTATTTCAAGCAAAAAAGGTTCTGTTTACTCTTTAACCAGGCAAACAGAACCTTTTTCTTATTTCACATTCTCCAAAGCTTCCTTTTTCTGCGGAATCACCACCGAAGCTCCGATGCTGACGAGCAAGACGAGGATGATGAATACCAACGAACTTACTGCATCAATCTCGAAGAAATCGTGGATGAGCATCTTTACACCGATGAACACCAGCAGTACGCTCACGCCCACCTTCAGGTAGCGGAACTTATCGGCTATTGCTGCCAACAGGAAGAAGAGGGCACGCAAGCCCAGGATGGCGAAGATATTCGAGAAGAACACCACGAATGGGTCGAGCGAAACCGAGAATACGGCAGGGATGCTGTCAAAGGCGAAAATCAGATCGCAGAACTCGATGAACACCACCGTCATTACCAATGGCCCCAGATGCAGGCGTCGCTGCATGAACTTCACCACCGGATGGTCCAGCGCATTGATCTCTTCCTTCTTGTTCCTGTTCAAGAACATCTTGGCGCCGCTGTAAACCAGGAATCCTCCGAAGATGAGCAATATCCAGGCAAATCGGCTGATGAGGGCTGCACCCGCAAAGATGAAGACGAAGCGAAGCACGATGGCTCCCAGAATACCCCAGTTCAGTACGTGCTGGTAATCTTTCTTATCTACTCCAAACGAACTGAAGATCATCATCATCACGAAGAGATTATCCACCGAGAGCGTCTTCTCTATCAGATAACCCGAGATGTAAGAGATGGTCATGTAGTGGCGATATTGCTGCAGACTCCCTTCATAATCGTTCGGATCCAGTTTGAGATGAGAAGCATAGCGCGAGGCTATCAGCTTCAGGTCGTCGAAGTTCTCTATGCCGTGCACCATGTCGCCATGAAAGTAGATGAACACGGCGAAGGCGAGAGCGAGAATAATCCATACTGCCGTCCAGGAGCCGGCTTCCTTAATGGAAACCACATGCGCCTTTCGGTCGATGACCAGCATGTCTAATACGAGTATGGCGGCGATGAAAATCACGAAGCCCACCAAAAACATCGATTCAGTAAAAACATGTTCCATTTTTCTTTTTTCCTTGTCTATTTATATATAATACCTAATTTATCATTGAATCTTAACAATCATTTCATCCGTTGGAAACGTGGACGCAAAATTAGGAAAAATATCTGGAATAGCGAAGGTTCCGGCAGAAAACTTAATTGAATTTAACGTGAAAGATGAGAATGTAACAGGTTTGTAATATGTTGGGATATAGAATATCCCTTAGGATTTCTCTAAAAGATTTCGCATTGGCTCGGAGTCTGAGATTCCTTCTTCCTTGAAGGAGGCGGAATGGAATGAACAATATGCTATCGCCCAAAAGCGATCTTGGGTGAGCATGTTCTCATTGATGTTCTTTGTTTCTATGTACTGAATCATAAAGCGTTTATTTTTTTGTGATAGTATCCTTCCGACCCTTTCGGGACAGGAGCATCATCCTCTTTGAATGACGGTGCAAAGATATTTAGGATTGGTGGTTTGCTGAAAAATAGAGCGAGGATGCCTCAATCAGGATGCCTCAATCGAGGATACATTTAAATAAAACCATTTTTTTTCGTCCTTTTATTCACTTTTTCCCAATTTCTCCCCTCCATTTCAAAATAAAATTTGTACTTTTGCATACGTTTTAACGTGTTAACGATAATCTTGGCAGATGCCAGATACAAAAATAAGAACGAAATGGATACATTATATTTACTGCAGTTCGCCTGTTTCCTATTTATGCTCGTCAATATCCTCATCCTGGGTATTACCCGACTGCACATGAAGTGGATGAACCGGCGATATGAAGTGTCACGATGGCTGATTGTCGGAGCCATGGTAGGACTGGCTTTGCAATATCTCATGCAGATGCTCTTGGGCTTCCGTGCGCAAGGCGATGCAGTGGGAGCCGTTTTCAACATGCTGGTCTATCCTCCTTGCTTCTCGCTCATCGCTATCGGTGTTTACAATATCGAGGCAACGCATGCCAACCGCCGGAAGATGAACATCGTCTGCACCAGCATCTATGCCGCCATATTGGCAGCCTTCAGCATCGGCTATATCCAGAGCGGAAACTTCCATATCGGCAGTTGGATTTATGTGATGATTGTCCTGTTCGGCATCAACGTAGCCTATTGCATCTATATGGTAATGGTGGAAATCAAAAAGCGCAGGATGATGCTGGAGATGATGGCGGGTTACGATATCCTACCTTACGTGAGATATGCGCGAGCCAGCATATTCGTCCTTTTTCTGCCTGCTATAGCCATGCCTTTTGCTGTTCTTTCCACCAAATCTCTATACGTTATCGGACCTCTGGGACTGCTTGCCGTCTTTTTCTTCACGCTCAGTTTTATGGCTTTGGGCTATAATTATGTACCTTCCGAAGAACTTCTGGATAAGGAGGTAGAAGAGGATACTGCCATGGAAAGCGTGGGAGACGATGCCGTTTTAGAACTACAGGAAGAAGAACTTGCTGACAATAAAGAAACTTTACAATTGAGTTTCGCTGAAAGGCGCCAGGAAATCATCCGCAAGAAGCTGGAAGCCTGGTGTGCCAACGGGGGGTACAGGGATACAATATTGAATATGGTTACCTTGTCACGCTCGTTGGATATCCCTAAGCCGGAGCTTTCCAAATACTTTTCGGGACTCAATACCACCTTCCGTTTCTGGCTTGCCGAGGTACGTTTTGAGGCAGCCAAAAAGATGATTTTGGAGAAGCCAAACTATAGCAATGATATGATTTCTGCCGAGTGTGGCTTCTCTTCCCGCTCCAATCTCTACCGTATGTTCAAAGAGAAAGAAGGCTGTTCTCCTACGGCTTGGAGAGAGAAGAACTGTTAAAGAATGTATAAAAGGTGTCCATTTGCCCACCAAATGGACACCTATTTTGTAGCAACTGGACACCTAGTGGGGGCAACTGGACACCTTGTTTCAAGAAAAAACACTATATTTGCACCATGAAAAGTATAATAGATTCATTTGCCAAAGACGAACAGGCTATCCTGATAGTAGCTCTGTTTCTCCTCATTTATGTTGTCATCATGATTAATGTCATGGTGAGGGAATACAGGACCTATCTTGATGATCACCCGATGTATCATTTCAGCCTGGGTGATTTCATCAGGAGAGGGCGTTTCTATATCTGCCTCATCCTCGGCGTAGTGTTTATAACGTTCGTGGGTCTGGTAGTCAGTCTGATGGCAATCAGTATTCAGTAATTACTTGATAAAATATAATAACAAAACATAATATTAATAATGAAAAGAATTACCAATCAATCCAATGGGTCGCAAGTCGACCGTATGTACAATGGGGGGGGCGATAATCCGTAGATTTGCTCTGTTCCCTTTGATGTTGCTCATGTTGTTGCTTCTGCCAGCTGGCATGGTTGCGCAGACAGAAGCTTCCAGTTCTAAGTACATAGCAACGTATGATTCCGACACCGAAACCTTGACTTTCGAGAAATATGAGGGTGAAAGCCTTCCTGAAAATAGTGCTTGGGTGGTAGATAAAAAGAAAGTGTTTGCTATTATAGGAAATGTTACTATCAAGCACATTGTTTTCGATAAGAGCTTTAGCACATACACTCCTACATCGTTGTACTGTTTCTTTGAGAATCTCACAAAACTGGAAACAATTACAGGTCTGGAATACCTGAATACAGCGAAGGTGACGAATATGAGTTCTATGTTCTCTCGCTGCTCATCTCTCGCCTCGCTAGATGTTACTCATTTCAATACAGCGAATGTGACGAATATGCGCAACATGTTCTCTGGCTGCTCCTCTCTCACCTCGCTAGATGTTACTCATTTCAATACAGCGAATGTGACGGATATGAGCTACATGTTCTCTAGCTGTTCATCTCTCACCTCGCTAGATGTTACTTATTTCAATACAGAGAATGTGACGAATATGAGCACAATGTTCTCTAGCTGCTCTTCTCTCACCTCTCTCGATGTCACTAAGTTCAATACCGCGAATGTGACGGATATGTACAGAATGTTCAAATCCTGCGGTCTCACCTCGCTCGACCTCTCTAACTTCAATACTGCGAAAGTAACGAATATGGAATTAATGTTCAGTGGCTGTTCCAACTTGAAGACTATCTATGCGTCAGACAAATTCATTACTGCTGCTGTGACAAAAAGTGAAAACATGTTTTCATATTGTGGCTCTCTCTCCGGTGACATCGATTGGTCAGATAAAGCAACCGATAAGACCTATGCCAAGATAGATGGCGGATACTTCCGTGACAAGGCTTATGATAACCGCCCTTGGGTGAAATATGCTGACGGAACGCTGACATTCCGTTGTGGATACAAGAAGACTTTGGGCGAAAATGAGTATCTACTCAATAGTGACGAGGAGCTGCCAAAATGGAACACTCACAACACTAAAATTTCCAAAGTTGTATTCGAAGCCTCGTTTGCCAATGCAAGACCTACGAGTTGTTATGCGTGGTTCCAGAATTTCATTAAACTGAAGCAAATAGAAGGCATAGAGAATCTTAATACCGAGAATGTGACGAATATGAAATTTATGTTCAAAGGCTGCTCTTCACTCACCTCGCTTGATGTTACACATTTCAATACTGGGAATGTGACGAGTATGAGCGGTATGTTCGATGGCTGCTCAGGTCTCATCTCGCTTGATGTTACTAATTTCAATACCGCTAATGTGACGGATATGAGCAAAATGTTCTTTTGCTGCTATAAGTTGAAGGAAATTTACGTATCAGACAAGTTTGTCACTGATGATGTGATATCCAGCGAATACATGTTTATGCGTTGTCTCTCTCTCTCCGGTGACATAGTTTGGAATTCAGTTAAAGTAAGCGATAAGACTTATGCCAAGACAGCCGGCGGATACTTCCGTGACAAGGCTTATGATAACCGCCCTTGGGTGAAATATGCTGACGGAACGCTGACATTCCGTTGTGGATACAAGAAGACTTTGGGCGAAAATGAGTATCTACTCAATAGTGACGAGGAGCTGCCAAAATGGAACACTCCCAACAATAACATTAACCTAGTTGTGTTCTATGCCTCGTTTGCCAATGCAAGACCTAAGAGTTGTTATGCGTGGTTCCAGGGTTTCGAAAATCTGAAGCAAATAAAAGGCATAGAGAATCTTAATACCGAGAATGTAACAAGCATGAAAAGAATGTTCTCTAACTGCTCAAATCTCGCAGAACTCGACGTTACTAATTTCAATACCGCTAATGTGACGGATATGAGCTATATGTTCTCTAACTGCCGAAATCTTACAACCATCTACGTTAGCGATGAGTTTGTAATAACCAATATAACACATAAAAATTATAACTTGTTCTTTGGTTGCATAAAACTCAAAGGGGCAATAGAATATATCGAGGGCAAGACCAACTACAAATTCGCCAACTACAAGACTGGCTACTTCACCAAGCTGGTAGGCAAGAATGGCGATGAGAAGATAGGAGCAGCGGGAAAAACTCTTGCTACGGAGAATCTCGCTCTTGACGACGATAAGGACTTCGTGGCTTACGAGCCGTTCGCAGCCAAGGCTGCATCTTATAGTCGCACGATGAAGGAAGGTACCACATGGGCTACGCTCTGCCTGCCTTTCGATGTATCGCTCGCAAATCAGAACTTCCGTGCCTTCAAACTCCTTTCGGCTGATGAGGGTACAGAAACCGTAGAACTCGAAGAGATTGAGACAAACATCGCTGCTGGTACTCCTGTTATTATCAAGATGAAGGATGGAGAAACAAAGCTCGACTTCACTGTAGCCAACAAGGAGATTGCAAATGAAGTAAAGACAGCTGAAACAGCTAAAGGCAACTATCA
>ERZ1026858.1478-NODE-1478-length-11780-cov-4.949168_pt1 | contig 11780 bp, 12 predicted proteins | sample MGYA00380159_ERZ1026858 | MGnify/ENA primary metagenome ERZ1026858 (study PRJEB33269, sample SAMEA4719795) | human gut metagenome | biome: human-associated habitat; feature: organic feature; material: feces | place: Cameroon | collected 2013-10 ... | reverse complement strand
AAGAGACAGCTTCTACGCCCTTATTGCGCGGACCAAAGGCAATATCCTCAAATACCGTTTCGGCAAATAGCTGATGCTCCGGATATTGGAACACCATCCCCACCTGCTGACGCGCAGCCTTCGCCTGCGCTCCCTTAGCCGTGATATCAATGTCATCAATCGTCGCCTGACCTTGATCAGGCTTCAGCAGACCGTTCAGATGCTGCACCAGCGTTGACTTGCCGCTGCCCGTGTGACCGATTATGGCCACGATTTCGCCCTTAGCAATCTCCAGCGACACATTATTGAGCGCCAGGCGTTCAAAGGGCGTACCCTTAGAATATGTATGATATATATTAGATAGTTTTATTGACATAATGCCTGCGCCAGCTCCTCATCTGTTATAATATCCTGCGGCAGCTTTACACCGCCCTTACGCAGCTCGCTGGCAACCTTCGCCGCCAGTGGCGCCTCCAGGCCCAGCTGCTCCAGCTCATCCACGCGGCTGAACACCTCACGCGGCGTGCCCTGAAAACGAATATGTCCCTTTTCCATAACGACAACACGGTCCGCAGCCAACGCTTCGACCATATAGTGACTGATATAAACAATCGTAATCTTTTTTTCCTTGTTCAGCTTGCGCACAGTTGCCACAATCTCCTTGCGGCCCTGCGGGTCGAGCATCGCCGTCGGCTCGTCCAGCACAATGCACTCCGGCTCCAGCGCCATAATTCCGGCAATCGCTACACGCTGCTTCTGACCACCGCTCAAAAGATGCGGTGCATGATTGGCATATTCCGTCATGCCAACGGCTGCCAGCGCCTTCTCTACGCGTGGACGGATTTCCTCGCACGGTACGCCAATATTCTCAGGTCCGAAGGCCACATCCTCCTCGACAATCGCTGCAACAATCTGATTATCAGGGTTTTGGAAGACCATGCCGACACGCTGGCGGATATCCCACATTTTTTCATCATCAGCAGTATCCATACCGTCGACAAGAACTTCACCCTCCGTCGGCAAAAGCAGTGCGTTGATATGGCGTGCCAGCGTCGACTTGCCGCTGCCATTCGCACCAATAATCGCTACAAATTCGCCCTGCTCAATGTCCAGGCTTACGCCGTCGAGCGCCTTCACCTCATTGCCATCAGCATCTATATAATAATGCTTTAAATTCTTTATACTAATCACAGCAGTGCCTCCATCATCATTTCATGTACCTACTAATTATATATGCAGCAAAAAGATTAGTCAACCTCTTTTCGCTTTAGGTTAACCATATAAGTAAAAAAGTAAACCATAAACGCAGAAGGACGTTTACGGTTTATTTTTAGAAAGAGAAAACAGCCTGCAGGGGATATTGCAGACTGTTTCTCTTAGGAAAGCTGTTTATGATGAATTTGATGGGAAGGGTGTAGCATCATCTTTGCTACACTCATAGTATACTACACTGCTGTGACATAGCAAGGGCAAACTTTTGAAAAAAGCGTGAAATGAACTTCGCCTTTACTTCTCCACAATCTGCGCACCAAAGGGCAGCAGCGCCAGCTTCGCCAGCTTGAAATGCTGCATACCAAAGGGAATACCAATAATCGTGCAGCACAAAATAAGGCCAAAAAAAGCGTGTGTAATCGCCAGCTCTACGCCACCAAAAATAAGCCAGAAAATGTTCAAGATAAGCGATGTGGTTTCGCTGCTCAGCTCCACATCCTTGCCAAACGGGAAGAAGCTCAACACGCCAAACTTAAAGCACTGCAAGCCTACGGGGATACCGATAATCGTTATGCACCATAGCAGTCCAAAAAAGAACCATGCCAAGCCTGCAAAAATACCACCAAACAAAAACCAGATAATATTACCGATAAGACTCATAAAACTACCTTCTTTCGTGATTAAATTTATAAACTGCAGGCAAATTGCCTGAAACTCACTCGCTCACCCACGCTTCCAGCTTCGGCGCAGCATATTCACCTATCGCCGTATAAATTTTCGCCAACGGATGCACGCCGTCCAGATAGGCTCGCTTTCGCTCGCCTGCATCAAGGCCGATAGCAGGCTGTACATCAAGCAGAAACGCCTTCTCGGAAAAATACGTTTCCAGCTCCTGCTTTAGATTCAGCAGATGGCGGTTCATCCACTCGTCGGCACTGATAAAGGGCAGCACAATGCACAGCTTGTAATCCTTCTCTTCGCAGAAGTTCAGCAGACGTTTATAATCGTCCATTACAGCGTCTAGCTTCCGCCCCTGCAAAATATCATTTGCTCCACCGAGGAACAGTATATGCCTTACATATTCCGGCAAAGCATATTGACGCACGCGAAAAACTATATCGTCGCAGCATTCACCGCAGATGCCATAATTAAGCATTTTTATTTTTGTCAGCCTTTCTACCTCTGCTGTCCACGAATAACGCGGGCCGAAGGGAAAGCCCTGTACTAATGAGTCGCCGTAGCAAGCTATATACTGCATAATGTCCTCCTGTGCCTTAATTTTATATTTCTATTATAGCAAATACTGGCCGCCTTGTCGAAAAACGCAAAAATAAAGCGGCACCGTGGGAACTCTGGGGAGAGTCGCACAGCACCGCTTTACTATATTATATTGATGGGATTAACTTAATCATTTGCTTCCTCAGCTAACTTTGCAGGAACCATTTGTGCTTCCTCTTTAAGATGCTGCTGATAAGCCTTTGTTTCTGCAACAACTACACCAGACAAAGCAACCAGTGCAATCAGGTTAGGCAGAGCCATCAGGCCGTTTACGATATCAGACATAACCCAAATTTCTTCCAGCTTCAGGAAGGGGCCGCAGGCTACGAGGATGATGAAGCCGATGCGGTACGGCAGGATAGCCTTAACGCCCAGCAGATATTCGATGCAGCGTTCGCCGTAGTAGTTCCAGCCGAGGATGGTCGTGAAGGCGAAGAGCACCAGACCAATCAGCAGGAGGATGCTGCCGAAAGCCGGGAAGGTCATCGTGAAGGCAGCATTGGTCATTGCCGCACCGTTGAGGTCGCCGCACCATACGCCGGTAACGATCAAGGACAGACCAGTCATCGTGCAGATGATAATAGTATCAATAAAGGTACCGGTCATAGAAACCAAGCCTTGTTCAGCAGGCCATTTGGTTTTGGCAGCAGCTGCGACGATAGGAGCAGAGCCTAAGCCAGATTCGTTAGAGAATACGCCACGAGCAACGCCGCTACGCATTGCCAGCATAACAGTTGCACCGAGGAAGCCGCCTTGTGCAGCCGTAGTAGTGAAGGCGCTTTCAATAACAAGAGAGATAGCCGCCGGAACCTTATCAGCAAACGCAATCAGGATACCTAAGGTAGTTACGAAGTAAATCACTGCCATGCCCGGAACAACCTTCGAGGAAACGGTAGCGATGGATTTCAGACCGCCGATGGTTACAGCAGCAACTAAAATCGTCAGAGCAATGCCGGTGTAGAGAACCGGTACGCCAACAGAAATATTAACAATCTCAACGATGGAGTTTACTTGAGCAAAGGTACCTACGCCGAAGTATGCGCACATGATACCGAAGATACAGAACATTACTGCCAAGGGTTTATATTTTTTACCAAGACCGTTTTGAATGTAGTACATCGGGCCACCGGAAATATTGCCGTGAGCATCGACAGTACGATACTTTACTGCCAGCAGGCATTCTGCATATTTGGTTGCCATACCGAAGAAGGCAGCCAGCCACATCCAGAACAAAGCACCCGGGCCGCCGGCCTTGATTGCTGTAGCAACACCAACGATGTTACCGGTACCAACAGTTGCCGCCAACGCCGTACACAGTGCCTTAAAGCTGTTTACGTCACCATGACCATCATTCTTAGCGCAAAAGATAAGCTTAATCGCCTGTGGCAGCTTCAAAACCTGCAGCAAGCCAAGACGAATCGTCAGCATAATACCAGTACCGACAAGAAGCACTAATAGCGGCGGGCCCCAGACAAACGAATCAATAGCGTTCAAAGTTTCCAACATAATGATCTCCCCTCTCGTAATTAAAGTTCCCTAAGTAAATAAAAAAGCCAGAGTACATTCTTTAATACTCTGGTTAGTCAGCGGCCCTGATAGCTTGCACTATCATTTCTTTTCCTCTGTCCACTGGCCTGAGAGATAAGGATGTTTCCCAAAACATCTTTGCACCTTCGGCGCCCATTCAAGGGACTCTCCAGAGTTGTGTCCGTACACAGTTCTTGCTTTAAATAAGCACCTGAGAGTTTTGCTCCTTCGGTAGGCATTGCCTTCTCCTATGTACATCATCCACTCGTTATTTACTTATGTATCTTATTATAGCACATCAGCTTCAAAAAACAAGTATCTAGCGATATGTATACACGCATACATGCTAAACTGTAAACCCAAGTGTGTTTTATGCTTTATTGGCAAATCAGTTAGCTTGTTCAGCTAACTATATTATTAAACAAAATCAAAACGGCACTGTGGAAACTCTGGGGAGAGTCGCACAGTGCCGCTTTGCTATATTATATTGAGGATGAATATAGCTTATTTATTTTTTACTTCTTGCAGATGCTTTTGGTAAGCCTTGGTTTCAGCAACAACGACGCCGGACAAGGCTACTAAAGCAATAAGGTTAGGAATAGCCATCAGGCCGTTAACAATATCTGCCAGAACCCAGATTTCCTCAAGCTTGAGGAAGGGGCCGCAAGCGATGAGCAGGATGAAGATAATGCGATACGGCAGGATAGCTTTAACGCCCAGCAGATATTCTACGCAGCGTTCGCCGTAGTAGTTCCAGCCGAGAATAGTGGTGAAGGCGAAGAGCACCAGACCAACGAGCAGCAGCAGGCTGCCAAAGCCCGGGAAGGCCATCGTGAAGGCGGATTCGGTCATAGCCGCGCCGTTCAGATCGCCGCACCATACGCCGGTAACAACCAGAGACAGACCGGTCAGTGTGCAGATAACAATAGTATCAATAAAAGTACCGGTCATAGAAATCAAGCCTTGCTCAGCTGCCCATTTGGTTTTAGCAGCAGCAGCAACGATAGGCGCAGAGCCTAAGCCGGATTCATTAGAGAATACGCCGCGGGCAACACCACTGCGCATTGCCAGCATAACAGTTGCACCGAGGAAGCCACCCTGTGCAGCCGTAGCATTGAAAGCACTGTTCATAACAGTTGCAATAGCGTTAGGCACCTGATCAGCGAAAACAATCATAATACCAACGGTAGTAAAGAAGTACAGCACTGCCATACCCGGAACAACCTTAGAAGCAACAGTTGCAATAGATTTCAGACCGCCGATGGTTACAGCAGCAACAACAACTGTCAGCGCAATACCGGTGTAGATAACAGGAATACCAGCAGAAATTTGCGTAATCTCTACGATGGAGTTTACCTGAGCGAAGGTACCGATACCGAAGTATGCGCACAGAATACCGAAGGCTGCAAACATAACTGCCAGCGGTTTATATTTTTTGCCCAAGCCGTTTTCGATGTAGTACATCGGGCCGCCGGAAATATTGCCGTTAGCGTCAACGGTACGATATTTTACTGCGAGCAGGCATTCTGCATATTTGGTTGCCATACCGAAGAAGGCTGCAATCCACATCCAGAACAGTGCGCCCGGGCCGCCAGCCTTGATAGCAGTCGCAACACCAACGATGTTACCGGTACCAACGGTTGCGGCAAGTGCAGTACACAGAGCCTTAAAGCTGTTTACGTCACCGCTGCCATCATTCTTAGCACTAAAAATCAAGCCCAAAGCCTGCGGCAGCTTAAAAACCTGCAGCAGCTGCAGACGGAAGGTCAGCAGAATACCGGTGCCGACTAAAAGCACCAGAAGCGGCGGACCCCAGACAAACGAATCAATTGCATTCAAAGTTTCCAACATAATTTGAACATCTCCCTCGAAATTCCTCTTTATTTATAAGCAAATAAAAAACCGGAGTACAAAAATAATACTCCGGTAAAAGTCAATGACATATGATAGGCAATAGCGCCATCACATAAGCTTTGCTCTGTCCACTGGCCTGAGAGATAAGGACGTTTATTAAACATCTTTGCACCTTCGGCGCCCATTTAAGGGACTCTCCAGAGTTGTGTCAGCATACGGTTCCTGCTTATAAATAAGCACCTGAGAGTTTTGCTCCTTCGGTAGGCAGTGCCTTCTCCCATATACATCATCCACTCGTTATTTACTTATGTACGCTATTATAACACACTTTCAGAAGAAAGCAAGCCTTTTTTCAAAGTTTTTTTATGTATACACGAATACATGGTGAAGTGTAATGAATGGAGCAGAATGGGAGAAGGAAAGAGCTCATTTCAACAAAAATTAAGGTGCACGGCCTAGCATATAGTTGTATAATTATCTTTCAAAGGAGGCATATCATGCACAATAAAAATTCTGCCATGATGTTTATCGTTCTGCTCGGCGTCGTCAGCTGTTTCAGCGACATGACGCACGAAGCAGCCACGAGCATCAAGGGCGCTTATCTTTTAATTCTGGGAGCAAGTGCTTCTACCATCGGTTTTATATCCGGCGTAGGCGAGCTGTTAGGCTACGGCCTGCGTTATCTTTTTGGCCGCTTAGTTGATAAAACGCACAACTACTGGAGCTTTATGATCCTCGGCTACGCAGTGGACGTCTTCGCCGTCCCTGCTCTCGCCCTCGTCCACCGTGACGGCTGGATTGCTGCCTGCGTGCTGCTCGTCATTGAGCGCATCGGCAAGGCCATCAAAAAGCCTGCGAAAAACACCATCCTTTCCTTTGCCGCTACGCAGGAGGGCGTTGGCAAAAGCTTTGCCATTCAGGAGGCTCTCGACCAGCTCGGCGCCTTCATCGGACCGCTGCTGCTTTATGTAGTTATGCTCTATAAGCATGGCGATGAGTACGAAACCTATAACACGGCCTTCGCCTTTTTGCTGCTGCCCGCCATCTGTACCATCGCCTTTCTGCTTTTCGCCAAAAGCCGCTTTCCTAATCCCGAAGCCTTTGAGCCGGAAGATAAGGAAGCGAAAAAGAACAGCTTCGTGGGCAAGAAAAGCTTTTACCTCTACCTTGCAGGAATCAGCTGCTTTGCCTTCGGCTTTGTAGATTTTCCACTCGTTACTATGCATCTGGCCAAAAGCAAGCTTTTTGACGAAAGCACGCTGCCGCTGCTCTACTCCGGTGCCATGCTGGTGGACGCCGTGGCTGCCTTATTCTTCGGCTGGCTCTTCGACAAGCTGCAGACGAGGGCACTGGTTATCTCGACGGCTATTTCGGCATTCTTCGCTGTCTTCGCCTTCGGCATGACCTCTCAGACGATGATTATGCTGGGCGTTGCTTTATGGGGCGTCGGCATGGGTGCGCAGGAGTCCATTATGAAAGCCGCTGTCGCCACGCTGACGAGCAAGGAGCACCGCGCGAGCAGCTACGGAGCCTTTGAATTTCTCTTCGGCCTCGCCTGGTTCCTCGGAAGCTGGGCGCTTGGTGCTATTTATGATTATTCACTTTCTATATTCATCATCATTTCGGTAGCAGCACAGCTGCTTGCTCTGCCCTGCTATCTGCTGAGCAGTCATTATCAGAAAACAGAAGCATAAGTTAAGAAAAAATTGAGCTTCGCACAAGCAAAGCTCAATTTTTTTATGCTTTTTAATTCAATCTATGCAATTTCAGCAGCAACCACTGCCCGTCCTCATCGACAACCTGCCAACTAGCATTACTCTGCTTCATAAAGCTTTTATAGCTGCCCATCGAAACGACAACTACATCATAGGGATTTGCCTCCAGCGTTGCATAAGGCATAACATTTTTGCTCGTCCAGGAAAAATCCTTCGGCACATAGCCTGCAACCTCGCTGTTATGCATGAGCTTAACAATTTTGCTATCGCTGTAAAAGACAGCCGAAGTCGGATAACGTCCGTATAGCCCAACCTCTCTTGCTTCCTGCACCGTAAGCATCTCGCCCAAGTCCTTCGCACTCCGCTGCTCGCTAAACGGCACAGCAATGCTGAAAATAAGCGCCATATAAAAAAACACCGCCATCGCCGCAATCCCTAAAGCACGCTCATTACAGCATAAGCGCAATACATAGTCAAGCATAACGCCAACCATCAAGGCCAACGGCAGCAAAAACAGCAGCTCCGCTGCAACAAGCCCATTGCTTACAGCGAACCAGGCTCCGCCAAGCAGCAAAGCGAAGCCACCGCCGATAAAAAGCCTGTAGCCGCCATTCACACTGTCTGTATGTGATGCTACCATATCCCCTAGCAAAAGGCTGGCAGGAAAGATCAGCGGATAGGTATAGGTTATATACTTCGTGGCCATACACTGAAAAAATACGAAAACCACCAGCCCCCACAGCAGCAAAAACCTTTGCTGCTCCGTCAGCTTAGGGCGTCCGGCCTGCTGCCATTTATAAACCGCCCAAGGCACAAGGCCGCTCCACGGAAAAAGTGCCAATAAATTTACAAGCGCATAATAATAAAATACATCGTCTCGCGGATGCTCGGAAACTGTTGCCCGCAAAAAATTATGCGTACCAAAGAAGGTATTGATGAAATCGCTGCCATGCAGACTGTACATTGCAGCATACCAGGGCACGGCCACCGCCAGGCACAGCAGCGTACCGCTCGCAAGATGCATACGCTTCAGCACGCGCCAATCTCGCTGCCACAAAAGAAACAGCGTAATAATCAGTCCCGGCAGCAGTACGCCGATAGGCCCCTTCGTCAGCACAGAAAAGCCTGCCGCTGCATACATAAGGTACCAATACTTCACCTTGCCATCGCGATAACCAAGATAGAAAAAAAGCAGCGTCGCACTGAAAAAGAAGAACAGCACGGCATCAGTAATCACCGATTTGCTGATGAGAAAAAACTCCACACTGCTCAAGAGCACCAGCGCACTGCAAAAGCCGCTGCGCTCATTGTTCAGCTTGCTGCCGCCCCACGCCGCCAAGGCCAGGCCGCCCAAGCCAAACAGCGCAGGAAAAAAGCGCGAAGCAAACTCCGTAAAGCCAAACATTTTATAAGCCAAGGCTGTCAGCCAATAAAAGAAAATAGGCTTATCATACCAGTAATGTCCATAAATCTGCGGTGACAGCCAGTCCCCGCTCAAAACCATCTCCTTCGCCGTCAGCGCATAGTTAGATTCCACGCAGTCCGTAACCAGCAGACTGCCATTGCCTGCAAAAAGCAGCACAGCCGTAACTATAAAAAGCAATAGCCAATATTTTCTTGCCATGTAAAAAATCCCCCTTCAGCAGCAAAATGCCTTTTTGCCTTATCATTAAGCATAGTATACTAAGCTACGCTGAACACTTACTGAAAGGGGATTTAATATTAAATTAAGCTAATAGTCACCGATTGCGATGCTTTGGCAGCTGTACGTACATAATCGTGCCCTTAGGCTTATTGTCTAACACCTTAATACTACCGCCATGCTGACGCACAATCGCCCAAGCCAGAGACAACCCCAGCCCCAAGCCTCCCTGGCTGCGGCTACGCGCCTTATCCACACGGAAGAAGCGATCAAAAATTCTTTGCTTATCTTCATCGCTCACGCCAATGCCCTCGTCACGCACCTCGATAACCAGATGTTCTTTCACGCTCGCTGCTCTCAAAGTTATCGTAGTCTTTTCAGGAGAATATTTTATCGCATTATCTAAAAGAATTATCAAAAGCCGTGATATTCCAAGCTCATCACCTTCTAAACTAAGCTGCTCCTGAACATCTTTGTTGAGACGCATATTTTTTTGCTCGCACAAAAGCTCAAGCTGACTGCCAACCTTATGACACAACGCCGTCATATCCACCTGCTCCGTGTATGCTGGCGGATTATCCTCATCGCTGCGAGCCAGCGTCATAAGATTCTCCGTCAGGCGGCTGAGCCTGTCAGCCTCGCTGTCCAGCATCTCCACCGACTCCTTGGCGAACTCGCCCAGCCTGCTGTCCTCATCCTCGCGCAGTCCCTGCACCGCCAGCTTCATCACCGCCAGCGGCGTGCGCATCTCGTGCGATGCGTCAGCAGTAAACTGCTTCTGCCTTTCATACATCTGACTGATAGGAAGAATATTGCGTCCGGCCAGCCAGTAGCCAAAATAGCAGGCCGCCATATACAGCACCAGCGCCATGCAAAGCAGCCAGAAAAGCGTCTTATAGGCCGCCTGATAATAAAACTCCATATTTTTGAACATATACAACGTGCCAATCTGCTTGCCCTTATCTACAACAGGCGCAACTCCGGCCAGATAACGATAGCGCTCGCCATTCGTACCACGCATTCTGATAAGATGCGTGCCTTCCATATCTTGTGGCCAATCACTCTGATGACTTAAAAGCGCCTTGCCCACATCGCCGTCGCCAAGCTGATTCAAAATCACCGTCTTGCCATCAGGAGCAACGAAATAGGCAAACATCTTGCCACTGCTCATCGCTGCCTGCGAGCAGGGAGGTTCTTCGGATTCAATCCACTCCTCGCCCTCGTGATAAATCTGCGCAATGAGGTTTGTTTTTTCGTTGGCCAGAATCTCCCACCAGATGAGCGTATATGCAGCAGCGACAATCGCCAGTATAAGCACGCCAAAAATCGCTGCATAAACGCAGGTCATCTGCCTGCGCAGCTTTTCAAAAGGCTTATTCCACATAATACCCCACGCCTCGCATCGTTTTAATCAGCTCCTCGCCGTTCAGCTCCATAAGCTTTTTGCGAATCAGACGGATATGCACATCAAGATTATTCTCCGTCACTTCGCTGTCAATACCCCAGATGCGCTCCTGCAGCACAGCACGCGGAATAACCTGACCGCGGTTGCGCAGCAAAAGCTCCAGCAGCTTGAACTCACGCGGACGCAGCTCCACGCGACGCTCGCCATACGCCAGACAATAGGTTGAGCTTTCCAGCGTATAAGCGTCGTAACGCAGATTATCAGCACTGTACTGACCTTGGCGGCGACAGAGAGCATGCAGACGCGCCACCAGCTCCTCCAGCTCGAACGGCTTCACAAGATAATCATCGGCGCCGCTGTTCAAGCCCTGCACCTTATCCGCCAGCGTATCCTTCGCTGTCAAAAGCAATATCTTCCCCTGATAATCCTCCTCGCGCAGACGCTTGCACAGGTCAAGACCGCTCAGGCACGGCATCATCCAGTCCAGCACCAAGGCATCGTAGCCATCAGCATACACTGCGTTATAAGCACTCTCGCCGTCCTGCACCCAGTTCACAGTTATATTCTGCTTTTTGAGCAGCATACTCAAAAGCTTGCCTAAATTTATATCATCCTCAGCTAACAAAATCTTCACTGCTATCGCCTCCATTACAGCTATTGTACCACAATGCAGTATAGACGGCTAAAATTAATTTAAAATGAAAAAAGAGCTGCTGCATTACCCTCTCTTTGTACGATAGTACTTGAAATAAGTTTCCCCTGTAAGGGGACAAGGTGAATTGCCCGTTAGGGCAAGAGAAGGCGCCCTGGGGCGAATGTCAGCATAGCTGACAAAGGGGTATATACAGCAGCTCTATTTTATATTATATATCTCGTCAGCTCGGGCACGATTTCTGCATAGGTGCCCTTTTTATTAGCCAGCAGCAGATTGATTGCCCAAACGTCCTGACCGCGGTCATCCTCAGTACGCGCAGCCTGCAGCTTGCGGCCCGCGCCGGTAAAACGCACAATCTCCTCTGCCTCCAGCAGCAGCGGCATATCCTCACGTCTGTAGCCTTCAAGGCACAGGTCAGAAAACATCACTGTCAGCATCAGCATATCGTCCATACGCCAGCATTCCAGACGATAGGCACTGTCTCTTATACACATCTCCGAGCCCACGAGACCG
>ERZ1026858.1473-NODE-1473-length-11795-cov-6.098807_pt1 | contig 11795 bp, 9 predicted proteins | sample MGYA00380159_ERZ1026858 | MGnify/ENA primary metagenome ERZ1026858 (study PRJEB33269, sample SAMEA4719795) | human gut metagenome | biome: human-associated habitat; feature: organic feature; material: feces | place: Cameroon | collected 2013-10 ... | reverse complement strand
TGTCGCAAGCGACCGCCGCAGGCGCGAGAATGTGCCAAGGCACATTCTTTGTTCAGAAAAGTTGCAAAAAATAGCAAGAAATAGTAAACTGTGGGATATGCGAGTATACTACTATGAAAATGAATTAGAGGATGAATTTTCGGAAGCAAAGATAACTGCGAAGAAAATTGATGGAACATATCAGTACAGCCAGGACAGCTTGGGAAGGAAATTATTACATTTTATCTGTTATAATCTCATTGCAAAACCGGTGGCATGGTGCTTTTTAAAGATAAAATACCGTCATAAGATAGTGGGACGGGAAAAAATAAAAGCGTTAAAGGGACAGGGATTTTTCCTCTACGGAAATCATACCAATGCAGGAGCAGATGCCCTGATTCCCACAATGCTGGCACATCCGACGGACGTATATGTGATTGTGCATCCGAATAATGTTTCTATGCCCTTTTTCGGAAAAGTAACGCCATATCTTGGGGCGTTGCCGCTGCCGGATGATAAGGAAGCCATGAAACATTTCTTAGAAGAAATCGGAAAGAAAATCACTGCGAAAAAATGCGTGATGATATATCCGGAGGCACATATCTGGCCTTATTATACGAAGATACGTCCTTTTAAGGATTCTTCCTTCCGTTATCCGGTGCAGTATCAATGCCCGGTAATCTGTTTTACCAATACATATCAGAAACGGAAGCATAGTAAAAAGCCGCAGATAGTAACCTATGTGGATGGTCCGTTTTATCCGGATGCGAAATTGCGTGGAAAAGAGCAGAAAGCAGACCTTAGAAACAGGGTTTATGAACAGATGAAAGAAAGAAGCAGCAGGAACACCCTTGTACTTGCTACTTATATCAAAAAAGGTGATGTATGAGAAATATTCTATTTTCGGGGAATGTCAAAGTATTTGATGGAATACTGACCGGGATGCTGTCCATTTTTATGCGGACGAAATCGACAGAGCCATACCGCATCTACATTTTTACAATGGATGTATCACATTTAAGAGAGGATTTTCTGCCGGTGAGTGATGAGCAGATTGCATTTTTAAATGAGGTAGCAAAGTCCTATAACAAAGAAAATATTGTAATCAAGATTGATGTGACAGATATTTATAAAGAAGAATTTGCAGGCTGTCCGAACGAAGGTGCGTATTGTTCACCATATACCCTGCTTCGTCTGTTTGCAGATAAGATTCCGGAAATCCCGGATAAGCTTCTTTATCTGGATGCAGATATTTTATTTAACCGGGAGCCGGAGCTTTTATATGACATTGATGTAAAAGGGTATGAGTATGCTGCAGCAAGAGACCACTATGGAAAATATTTAATCAATCCAAACTATATCAATGCGGGAGTATTGCTTTTTAATATGGCAGAGATTAAGAAAACAGGCCTTTTTGAAAAAGCAAGACATCTCATTAAGACAAAAAAATTACTGTTTGCGGATCAGGATGCAGTATACAGAAGTACCACGGCAAAGAAAATGCTGCCGCAGAAATATAATGACCAGAAGTTCTTACATAAGAGTACAATAATCAGACATTTTTCCAAACGGCTTTTTTACCTGCCATATCCGCATACGGCAAATATTAAGCAGTGGAATGTCAGTGCAATTCACAGAATTTTTAAGTATGAAGCGTTTGATGATATTCTGTTCGAATATATTTATCTGAAAAAGAAATTTGAACAGGACACTAAGAGGTAAGGAGTTAATTTATGGAAATGAAGAGTTTATCACAGTATGGGAAGAAAGCGGAGATACCGATTTTCTTTGCCTGCGATGAAGGATTTGTAAAATATACGATGGTTTCCATGAAGTCCATCATGGAAAATGCAGACCGCAGCCGGAAATATCATATTTACATTTTACATATGGGAATTACGGAAGCAACCCAGGCAAAAGTGCTTGCCATGGCAGATGAAGAATTTGCAATTGATTTTGTGGATGTTACAGACAAGATGAGGAGCATTGCAGATAAGCTTCCGATTCGTGACTATTATTCCAACACAACATATTTCCGGCTTTTTATTCCGGATATGTTTCCACAGTACCGCAAGGCACTTTATATTGACAGCGATACCATCGTAGTGGGAAATATTGCAGAATTATATGACCATAAGCTTGGTAAATTATATGCCGGAGTCTGTCCGGACCGTGTGGTAGCACAGACAGATATCTTAGGTGATTATGTAGAAAAGGTATTAGGCGTAAAGCGTGCCAGATATTTCAACGCCGGAGTAATGCTGATGAACTGCAGTCAGTTCCGTGAAAATCATCTTTTAGATGAATTCTTAGAGATGCTTCACATCTATCTTTTTGTGGTAGCGCAGGATCAGGATTACCTGAATCTGATTTGCAAGAATCAGGTGCTTTATATGGAACCGAAGTGGAATGCACAGGTATTTGGAGAACTTGCCTGCCCGGAAGAAGAGGTGGGATTATTCCATTTTAATATGGCAGCCAAACCATGGCATTATGAAGACTGCCGTCTGGCAGAGTATTTCTGGAAATATGCGAAGATGACAGCGGATTATGATGCCATAAAAGAAGGACTTGCTAATTATACCGATGAGCAGCGCCGCAATGACAGTGTGTCCGGTGAGAAATTAATCCAGCTTGCGGTATCTGAGATTAACAGAGAAGATAATTATCTTCGCAAGATGGAAAAAGCCGGAAAATCAGAAAGTAAGCTTGCGCTGCTTGCTCACATAGAGGAACTGGAGCGGGAAGGAAGATTTTCAGAAGATGCAGAAGAAAATCCACCGGCACCGGTTCTGATGCCGGAAGATATTAATTATCTTCCAAGAAGTTTAAAGAGCAAGACACAGACCAAATATGCATTTAAAGTAGCAAGATGGTTTGTCAATATGCTGATAAAGAAAAAGCAGTTGATAATCAAAGAATACAAAGGCATTGAAAATCTTGAAAAAGTAGCAGACGGAGCAGTCATTACCTGTAACCATTTCAATGCATTTGACAGCTTTGCCATCCAGCTTGCCTTCGAGCAGGGTAAATTGAAAAAGAAAAAAATGTACCGTGTAATCCGGGAAGGCAATTATACCGGATTTCCGGGATTTTACGGAGTGTTAATGCGCCATTGCAACACACTGCCGTTAAGCTCTAATTTTAAGACCATGGAGAAATTCATTGCTGCCGTAGACAGGGTATTAGAGAAAAATCAGTTTGTACTTGTCTATCCGGAGCAGGGAATGTGGTGGAATTACCGGAAACCAAGACCGCTGCAGAAGGGCGCATTTACCTTCGCTGCCAGAAATAATAAGCCGGTACTTCCGGTATTTATTACCATGGAAGACAGTGATGTTTTAGATGATGACGGATTCTATGTGCAGGAATATACGGTGCATTTCTGTGAACCGATTTATCCGGATCCGAATAAAAAGCGTGCACAGAATTCCTGTGAGATGCGGGATAAGAATTATGAAGCGTGGAAAGCTGTTTACGAGCAGACCTATGGAGAGAAACTGACCTATAGTTGTGATGAGGAACAGCCGATTAAAGAGAAGAAAGCACTCTGATAAAAGTTGCAGGAAATGTAATATGTATTGAGAAAGGGTAAAGGGATAAATTATGAATAATCAGTGGAACCAGATGCCACCAAACATGCCGTCACAGCAGAGACCGCCGATGCCACCGAATATGCCGCCGCAGCAAGGTGGACCAATGCCGCCGAATATGCAGATGCAGCAGGGCAGACCGATGCCACCAAACATGCAGATGCAGCAGAGACCGCCGATGCCAACGAATATGCCGCCACGACAGGGAAAAATGCCACGACCGGAGCTCTCTCCGGAAGATAAGAAGCAGGCAGACAAATTATGTATTATTTCCATGATTTTGATGTTTGCACCGATGGCAGTAATTTTTATTAAGAATATTATTCTGGGACTGTTGTTTGATGCAGGAAAAGAAGAAATTTATTATAATATCGCAAGCAGCTATGTATTAGGTTCAATTCTGACTTTTCTTATGGCTGGCTGTGGAATTGCAGCACTGGTACTTATGATTTTGGTCCGTGTAAAATATCCGCAGAGTGTATTTGGTAAAGTGCTGATGTGGCTTTATATTGCACTTGCCATTCTTGTAGTAGTATTTATAGCAGTAACAATTATTGCCTGTGGGCTGGCATTCATAAGCTGTGTCCGAAACTGTCCGGGCTGATGAGGCAGGAAAATAAATGATAGATATTACGATTTTGCACTGGAGAATTTCGCCGTATTTTATCTGTTTTCTCTTAAGCTTTGTACTGGCATATCTTTATGTCACATGGTATTTGAAAAAAGCAGGAGTAAGGGGCAGTCATATCTTTTATTCAGAGCTTTTGAATACAGTCCTGGCATTATATTTTGGAGCATTTTATACCTTTATTGTGCAGCTGGCAGAACAGGGTAAAGTAGAAACATTTGGTTTTTCCAGTCTTGGCGGTATGGCGGGCATCCTGCTCGGTGTGTGGATTTTTACAAAAATCAGTAAGGAACATAAGATAGAGCTATGGACTGCATATGTGCTGGCATTGGGACTGATGTATGCGGTTTCAAAGCTCGGCTGCTTTTTTGCAGGCTGTTGTGTTGGCATGAGATATCAGGGACCTGGCAGTATCCGCTATCTTGATAATGGAGCAGCGGGGGAATACCTTTTTCCGGTCCAGCTGGCAGAGACGATCTTATTTCTGCTGGCGTTTTTGTTGCTTCACAGGATGGCAGAACGAAGAAGGAATGGTATAATTCCAAAGAGTTTGTTGCTGTATGCGATATTAAAATTTGTACTGGATTATCTGAGGTATTATGAAGACAGAAAGATTTTCAGTGCGAACCAGTGGGGATGTCTGCTGGTAGCTGTAAGCGTATTGCTCTATGAGGCAGTACGGCAAATTAGACAAAGAGCGAATAATAAAGTAATATAACGGATATGAGAAAAGAGTTTTGTGGGTGTTGTGCCGGCAGAACTCTTTTGCATTGTTATGCATCCAAAGAAGCTGACGGACAGGTTATGGTGTTTATCAAGCGTTATATTTATTGTAAAAGGTTGGATTCGGAACAAAGTATTTAGAAAAAATTGGGAAATAAGTTTACATAATATAGGTACGAAATATGGGACACATCCTGTTGTAACATGATCTTATCAGAGAACAAAGCCACTGAAAAATACCAGAAAAGTGGCAGAAAAGCGAAGGAAAAGATAAGAAAAAAGACACAGGGAGGTCACAATTATGCGTGATAATACAGTACATGTAAGAAGAGGAAAGAAACATCCGTCAAGAATGGAAATGATAGTGCTTGCAGCTCTTGCAGCCCTTATGGTAAGCGGCGGAACATTATTACTGCTGGCAGCTTTGCTGGGACAGGATATTACAGACTGGAACCACAGAGCAGCAATTACAGCAGGTCTTTCTCTTGCCGGAGTTGTGTGGGGATGGTTAATCAGGGCAAACCGTTAGACATATCTGTGGGATAAGTACGACATGGTTTTTCGAATTGAGGTTGACGCATTCCCGATAGTTTTCTATAATGAAACTGATTATATTGTACAGGAAAATCAAAAGAAGATTTTCTGTTGTTTTGGAGAAAAAGGGAATTGAAGGAGACGGAAAATGAAGAAAACAATTCGTAAGATAGAGATACTTTTCATGACATTGATTTGCATTTTTGCCATGTCAGGAATGCCGATGCAGGTATATGCAGGTCCTGCGGATAATTCGCTGGAGACACTGACAGTAGCCGAGGGTTCATTATCACCTGCATTTGAAGGAAGCCGTATGTACTATACGGTACAGGTAGCACAGGATGTAAGCAGCGTGACGGTAAGTGCAAAAACGGTAAATCCGGCAGCAACGATTCAGTCCGGGGTGGGAACCACTACCTTAAAAACAGATGGAGATACAAAGATTGACGTAGTAGTGCAGGCAGAGAATGGAAACCTTGCAACTTATCATCTGACCATAACCAAGTCTGCAACAGGTGCTGCAACAGATACTACAACAAATACAGATACTACAACAAGCACAGACACAGGCAATACTCCGGCGGACAATAATACCGGAGCAGATAATGGCACAGATACAGCCACACCGGACGATACTGTATCTGCCTATACCGTGTCAGAAGATTTCACAGCAGAACAGATTCCGGCAGATTTTACAGAAGCGCAGGTAACTTATCAGGGAGCTGAATACCGTGGTGCAGCTTTTAACAATGGTAATTTATCTCTTTTATATATGACAGATGCAGCAGGAAATGCAGGCTTTTATGTGGTAAATGGCACCGATGGCAGTGTGTGCCCATATATTCGTATCGATAATGGGGATAATTATCTGATTTTAATGACACCTTCGGCAGTGTCTTCCTTTGTACCGGGCGAAGCAACCACGCCTATTCAGGTTGGGGACAGTACATTTGAAGATGCATACGCAACAGATACAGAAAATATTTATACCGTATATGGAATGACAAATGATGGACAGGAAGGCTGGTATAATTACAATACCAGTGATGGAACCTTCAGCGAATACCAGTACAGTGACAGCACGGAGGAGGATACCGATACCACCTATCTTCAGAATGCATTAAATGACTTAAATGACAAATATACCGCTAGAAAAGACCGGGATTTAAAAATTATTGCCGGATTAATTGTAGTAATCGTAATTCTTATTTTTATCATTATTAATCTGTTGCTTCGTGGAAGAAGAGGTTATGAAGAAGAGGACGATGATGAAATCGAAGAAGCAGTAGATATCTTTGAAGAAGAAAAACGCAGAAAGGCAAAGAAGAAACAGAAATTCGTAGAAGATGCCGGTAAAGTCGAAGAAGAACCGGTCAAAGAAAAAGAGACCAGTGCAGTGAAGGATTTACCGGAGAAAGCAGAGTCAGAAGAAAAAGAAGAAGCGGATTCCGCCGCTCAGTTACCGGAAGAAGTGGCAGAACGGTTAGGCGAAACTGACTTTATGGAAGAATTTGAAGAAGAACCGGAATTTATGTCCGGCAGAAAGAAACGTGAAAAGGAAAAGAGAGAGAAAAAAGAGAAGAGACGGCGGAGCAAAGATATTTTTGATGATGATGATGAAGATAATGGAATCTTTGCAAGCCATGATGACTTTATTGAAAAGGAATCATCAGATGATGATATTGAAGTAATGGATTTAAATGATTTATAAGAGAATTGGCGCGTAGTGACAGGAGGATTTTATGCATAAACCATATACAAAACAAGCGCAAAAAGTAATAGAACTGACGACAAAGGCAGCCAGAAGCATGCATCATAATTATATTGGAACAGAGCACCTTTTACTGGGATTGCTAAAAGAAGGCAGTGGAGTAGCGGCCTGTGTTCTGATGGATGCGGGAGTAGAAGAAGTCCGTCTGGTAGAACTGATAGAAGATTTAATTGCTCCATCTTCGGATGTGGCAGTATTAGACCGGAAAGGCTATTCTCCAAGGATTCAGCATATCATTGAGACCGCTGACCAGGAGGCAGAGCGTTTTGACAATGAGAATATCGGAACAGAACACCTTTTAATTGCATTATTGAAAGAGGCAGACTGTGCCGGTGTACGTCTGTTGAATACACTGGGTGTGAATATCCAGAAGATTTATATCGAGACTCTGGTAGCCATGGGAGAAGACGCAAACCGCTATAAAGAGGAGATTGCGGCAAGCAAATCCGGAAAAAGGAAAGCAGTAGAAGTAACGCCAACCTTAGATCAGTATTCCAGGGATTTAACTGCTATGGCAGCCTATGGTGAGATAGACCCGGTGATTGGCAGAGAGGCAGAGATTGCCCGCGTGATTCAGATTTTAAGCCGCAGGACGAAAAATAATCCATGCCTGATTGGAGAGCCGGGAGTTGGAAAGACAGCTATTGCAGAAGGACTTGCCCAGCGTATTGCATCCGGACTGGTTCCGGATACAGTCCGGGGAAAACGAGTGGTAACACTGGATTTATCCGGAATGGTAGCAGGCTCTAAATACCGTGGAGAATTTGAAGAGCGGATTAAGAAAGTCATTCGTGAGGTGACAGAAGCAGGAAATGTACTTCTTTTCATAGATGAACTTCATACCATTATCGGAGCAGGTGGAGCGGAAGGTGCTATTGATGCATCCAATATTTTAAAGCCATCCCTTGCCCGTGGAGAAATACAATTAATCGGAGCAACCACATTAGAAGAATACCGTAAATATATTGAAAAAGATGCAGCCCTGGAACGTCGTTTCCAGCCGGTAACGGTGGAAGAGCCGACGGAAGAGCAGGCGATAGAGATATTAAAGGGATTAAGAGAACGCTATGAAAAGCATCATCATGTACAGATTTCAGATGCGGGAATAGAAGCGGCAGTGAAGTTGTCTGCCCGTTATATTGCAGACCGTTATCTGCCGGATAAGGCCATTGATTTGATGGATGAGGCTTCCTCGAAGGTTCGCCTTGGCGGATTTAAAATGCCGGAGAAGATTAGTGAACTGGAGCGTAAGATTGCTCAGTTAGAGGACGATATGGAGACGGCATTGATGGAACAGCGGTTTGAAGATGCCGGGGCAATCCGCAAGGAGAAGGAAGCTGCCCGGAAGAAATACGAAAAGCAGGTGGAAAAATACCATCGGGATGCAGACAAGAAGAAACTGGTTGTTGGAGAAAATGAAATTGCAGAAATTGTATCTGACTGGACAAAGATACCGGTGAAGAGACTGGCAGAGGGCGAGGCTGCGCGTCTCAACCGTCTGGAAAAGACACTGCATAAGCGTGTAGTAGGACAGGAAGAGGCAGTCAGTGCAGTGGCAAGAGCAGTCAGAAGAGGACGGGTAGGATTAAAAGATCCGCATCGTCCGATTGGTTCCTTCCTTTTCTTAGGACCGACCGGAGTTGGTAAAACAGAGATAACAAAAGCACTGGCAGAGGCTGTCTTTGGCGATGAGCAGGCAATGATTCGTGTTGATATGTCAGAGTACATGGAGAAGCACAGTGTTTCTAAAATGATTGGTTCACCGCCGGGTTATGTAGGTTATGAAGAAGGCGGCCAGCTCAGCGAAAAGGTCAGAAGAAAACCATATTCTGTTATTCTTTTTGATGAAATTGAAAAGGCACACCCGGATGTATTTAATGTATTGCTTCAGGTACTGGATGATGGACAGATTACAGATGCCCAGGGCAGACGGGTAGATTTTAAGAATACGATTATCATTATGACTTCCAATGCAGGGGCGCAGTCTATTATTGCACCGAAGAAGCTTGGATTTGCTGCAGGCGAAGATGAAAAGAAGAATTATGAATACATGAAAAATGGTGTAATGGAAGAAGTCCAGAGAATCTTTAAGCCGGAGTTCTTAAACCGAATTGACGAGACCATTGTATTCCGGGCTCTCAATAAAGAGGACATGAAGAAGATTGTTACCATTTTAAACAAATCTTTAATTGACCGGTGTGAAAAACAGATGGGTATCCATCTGACCATAACCGGCAGCGTAAAAGGATACATTGCCGAGAAGGCATACAATCCGAAATATGGAGCAAGACCATTGCGGCGTATGATACAGACACAGATAGAAGATATGCTGGCAGAAGAGATTTTATCCGGTAAAATCAAGCCGGGAGATGATGTGGAAATCCGCATGGTAAAAAAGGAAATAAAAACCGTTGTGAATTCATCAAAATAACTGGAAAAATGTGTCGAGATAAGCTATAATATTTTCATAAAATTTACGAAAAAGCCATCATGGGATATTGGCTTATAGGAGGATAAAAAATGGCTGTAGTTGCAGAATTAATTCGTTCAGAAGCAAACGGAACAATCAGTTTTGGAGATTATACACTGGGAGCAAAATCCAAATTGGACAATTTTGAACATGCGGGAGATTTGTACAAAGTTAAGACATTTCGTGAGATTACCAAATTAGAGAGAAATGGAATGTTTGTATATGAATCTGTTCCAGGAACTGCAGTTACAAATATGGCAGCATCCGAAAACGGTGTGGAATTTGAAGTAGAAGGACCGGAAGATGCAGAGATTACACTTGGCTTAATGGAAGAGACAGAGTATGATGTATTTGTAGCAGGAAAATCAATTGGTCAGATGAAGACTAATTTAGGTGGCAAATTAACACTTAGCGTAGAATTAGACTCAGAAACTCCGGTTGCAGTAAAAGTATCCAGAGTATAAATGGATATATCAATAAGATGATAAGAAAGAGAATCCAATTCCAGCGGATTGGGTTCTCTTTTTACTAATTTACGCGAGTAGCAAGAAAGACAGTTATTGCAAGAATAAGGGGGAAAACAGATGGCAAAGGGAAAAACAACCGTATTTTTCTGCCAGGACTGTGGCTATGAATCATCCAAATGGATGGGACAGTGTCCGGGATGCGGCGGGTGGAATACTTTTGTAGAAGAAGTGATAGACAAATCAGCACCTGCAAAAGTGCGGAAGGAAGCAGCAAAAGCAGAAGTTGTAAAAATTGCAGATATTAAAACAGGGCAGGAAGAACGGCTGACTACCGGATTAAAAGAGTTAGACCGGGTTTTGGGCGGTGGAATCGTAAAAGGTTCCCTTGTTTTGGTTGGCGGTGATCCGGGAATTGGAAAATCCACGCTGCTTTTACAAGTGTGCCGGAATCTTTCCATGCAGAAGACCGATGTATTATATATTTCCGGAGAGGAATCCCTGCAGCAGATAAAAATTCGTGCAGAGCGTATCGGAGAATTTGGCGATACTTTATCACTGCTTTGTGAGACCAATCTGGATACTATCAAAGAAGTGATTGGCAGAACAAAACCGGAAATCGTGGTCATTGACTCAATTCAGACCATGTATAATGAAAATATTACATCGGCGCCTGGCAGTGTTTCCCAGGTCCGGGAAGCAACCGGAGTTCTGATGCAGATTGCAAAGGGGCTTGGTATTTCTATTTTTATTGTCGGCCATGTGACTAAAGAGGGTGTTGTGGCAGGCCCCCGTGTGTTAGAACATATGGTAGATACGGTATTGTATTTTGAAGGTGACCGTCATGCGGCATATCGTATATTGCGTGGCGTGAAGAACCGTTTTGGTTCCACGAATGAGATAGGTGTATTTGAAATGTGTAACGAAGGGTTAAGGGAAGTGGAAAATCCTTCAGAATATATGTTAAGTGGAAAGCCGGAAGGAGCATCCGGTTCTGTAGTGGCATGCTCTATGGAGGGAACCCGTCCGATTCTTTTGGAAATACAGGCACTGGTGTGCCACAGCAATTTTGGAATGCCAAGAAGAACAGCTGCAGGAACGGATTATAACAGGGTCAATCTTCTGATGGCTGTATTAGAAAAGAGACTGGGACTGTCCTTAAGTTCCTGCGATGCATATGTAAATATTGCCGGGGGTATCCGTATGAATGAACCCGCAATTGATTTGGGTATTGTGCTTGCGATTGTATCCAGCTATAAAGATGTTCCAATTGATGAGAAGACCATCTGTTTTGGGGAAGTAGGACTAAGTGGTGAAGTACGCGCAGTCAGTATGACAGCACAGCGTGTGCAGGAAGCTGAGAAGCTTGGCTTTACCACCTGCATTCTACCTGAAGTTTGTAAAGCAGGATTGAAGAAGAATCCAAATATAAATGTAGTGGGTGTCAGCAACGTACAGGATGCCATCCGCTATATTTTATCCAAAGAAAAATGAATTGAACACACAATTCAAACAATTTAGATAAAAAACGACAAATGACCTACTTTAATAAATATGGCAAAATCGTGTTGACATCCAGAAAATGACGTGCTATTATAAAACTCCACCGCGCAGGAAACGCCTGTTGCGGCGG
>ERZ1026858.1472-NODE-1472-length-11798-cov-4.414715_pt1 | contig 11798 bp, 10 predicted proteins | sample MGYA00380159_ERZ1026858 | MGnify/ENA primary metagenome ERZ1026858 (study PRJEB33269, sample SAMEA4719795) | human gut metagenome | biome: human-associated habitat; feature: organic feature; material: feces | place: Cameroon | collected 2013-10 ... | reverse complement strand
GCGTCGGCCTTGCGTTCACGAATTGCAGCATGAGCATCCTGACGGGCAGCGCGATCGGCAGAATCCGCCGCCGCCACGCGCACGCGGTCGCCAATGAGGCCCACGTTTTCGGGCGCCGCGGTCAGCGATTCCTCAAAGGTAATGCCCTCATCGCCAAAGGTGAGCTCCATCGACTCGCGCGCGCCGCGGTCGGGAATGGCAAACACGCAGGCATAGCGCTTGCCCACGACCTCCTGGATACGCGTCATAAAGCGATTGTCCGAGCCCGCGATAGCCGGCTGCTCGATCTTGAGCTCGGCGGTCACCGCACCGCCGGCGCGGATGAGGCTCACGTAGTTCAGGCGCTGCTGAGCACCAAAGTCGAGCTGCTGGGCGCGCACGTACAGGCCGTCCAGACGGTCGACCCCCGCCTCGCCGGCACGGGCCTCGATATCCTCGTAGGCGCGCAGGCAATCGTCGAACAGCGAGCGCGGCTCGGACAGCACCACGAGCGCCTTGCCGCTCACATGCGACAGCGGGCTCACGGTCTGGCCGTACATCACCGGCAAAAAGCGATCGAGCTCGGGCGTGACGATGCGCGCGTCCACCATCTCGAGCAGCGCCGCCAGCTTGCTATCGACCTGGCTGGCGCGGTAGAGCGCCACGTGCATGTTATGGACGGCCTCGTCGGTGAGTGCCAACTCGCGACAGGGGAAGATCTCGATGCTGTCCTCGTTGCCGATGGTCTGGCCCGTGGAGCTCACCATGCGGCGGATGCGATCGATCTCGTCACCGAAGAACTCGATGCGCACGGGCGCCTTTTCCTGCGCGGGAAACACCTCGACGGTATCGCCGTGCACGCGGAACAGACCAGGCGCGTCGGCGGCGCCAGCGTTGGTGTAGCCCATGCCCACCAGACGCTGCGGCACCTCGTCAAAGGGAATCTCCTCACCCACCGCAAAAGTAGTGGACTCCCAATAGCGGCTCTCGACCGGCGGCACGCAGCGCAGCAGTGCGCGGGCCGAGGCGACCATGATGCAGTTGTCGCCGCGCACGATGCGCCCCAGCGCCTCGCAGCGTTGGGCCACCACGGCATCGTCGGGCGCCTGCTCGCGCCACGGATAGTCCTTGCGCTCGGGGAAGCGACACACGTGTGCCAGGCCCACATAGGCCGCCAGACTGCGTGCGGCGCGATCGGCCGCATCCTCGCCACTCACGATGTAGACCGTGGGGCGCGGACGACGCGCAAACTGGGCGGCAGCCATAAGCGTTCGGCCCGACTGAGACACGGCCAGCGTCACGTCCTCGCCAGAATCGAGCCCGGCCTCGACGGTCTGCAGTGCCTCGGCAGTGTAGAGCTGCGCGGCTATACGGTGAATGAGCATGCTGTTCCTCCGGCATTGCAACGCCAAAAGCCCGCCGAGGCAAGCTCGGCGGGTCGTTCGTCAAATTCGTTGCCTGTCATGGTAGCGCATGAAGAGGGCTCCGACTCAAGCGTACGCCCAGCCCCGCAACAAAAACGCCAGATAGAACTGGACTCGCCGGCTTCGCCAAAATCTCCCCGTCACGTCGAACGCCGCAACCACGGAAGGCTCCCCAAGAAACGGCTATTCCTCAAAAAAGCTCGCAACGTTCAAACGGCTCGTCCACTCGCCTATGGTGTTGGCAAAGCCGACGCGTGTGTACACGCCCGCAAAACGGCCGCGATACAGGTACAGGCCTTCCATATTAGATGCGGGTGCAAAACCAAGATCATCCACAAGTCCTTTGGGTGGCTCTCCTCGATGCGGCCCATCGACAAGCGTTCCGCGCAAGCAGGGAGTCTGATACTGCTGAGCATACTCCTGCACAATCGCCCCAGCGGCCGCAGCGCGAGCAAGCACCTGGGACCATTCCCGTTCCGTGACATCCAAACCGGCGACAACGCCAACCGCATTGTAGCCGCCGCACGGCTTGACAATCCATCGATCCTTTTCGGCAAATCTCGACAACTGGGTGCTTTCGTCCAAAATCTCGGTATAGGGCACATGCTCCCGTACAAACGCTTGCTCCTCCGGGCTCAACAAGGACTGCCCGGCCCGAGACCACAAAAACGCAAATACGGTCTTAGTCGCACATGGCCACGTTCTAAAACCACCAACGATGCACGCGAGCCCTTCTTGAGCCGCCTCGATTAAGGCCGAGCGTCCGTCGCACGGCTTATCCCACAGCTCGCCGGTCACCGCGCGCCGCCAAACGCAATCAATAGGACCGGCGGCATCGCACAGCCGTCTAGCACCGCTCTCGTCTTCGCCAATCCGCAGGTCGCGCACATCCGCAAAGCGTGCGACTACGCCCCGCCGCCTCATAAGGTCGACAAAATGAGCCGCATCTTCCAAGTCGATGCTTTCCGAATAGTCGACGATTGCCACCGAAGCGGGATATATCTTTGATTGCGGCGCATAGAGTCCCTCGTCAACGCGGGCCCCGTCGTCCGATCGTGCACTATCCTCGGTGCGGCGAGGATGAGCCAGCTCCCACTCTGCATAGGTCTCAAACAATGCATCTATCCAGCTACCGCACAAATCGTACTGCCGAAAGCCGGGATGGTCTGATGCAAACTCCTCAAAGGAAGGCGTCATTCGCACTGCCTGACAGACCGCATCGGTCACTACCATTCCGGCACTGCCGTCGGTATTGAGCTCGCAAAACGTATACGAACCGGTGCCCTCGTCAAGAAAGATATCAACACGCGCAAGGGGAATTTGGCAATCATAGCCGGCATCCATAGCGCACAGGTCAGCAAAAGCCGGATCCATGCGAAACCACGCGCGCACGGAGGCATCGGAACAAAACGCCCGCGTCACCTTGTCCATAATGCCGTACATGCGCTCGGCCGCCTCCTTAAGAAGCGCCGTCATATCCTTGTCGAATATCTTTGGCGTTAAAGCCTAGGGCGCAGGATCTCCGTGGTAGAGCGCATGGGTTTGAGACAAGTATTCGTCGCCTTTACGACGACCAGACAGGTCACCTTCGCGCGTGCGCACGATGCGCTCAAAGTAATCTTCGAGCTCTCGCGTCTTCGATATTGCCACGTTACCCTCCATTGCTTGATTTTTTTGCTCATGCTACGCCAGCACGCCGCGACTTCGGCGCGCTTGAATATGCTTCTAAATTAGCAACACATTTTTGCATGAGGCGGCAGGAGGCGACAAATACTCCAGCTCAAGCGCATGCCCAGCCCCGCAACAAAAACGTCAGACGGACGAGTCGCCTGGCGTTATCAGAGTGAGCTATACGCCGAGTCTAATCGTAGACGCCCATTTTAAGCAGTGTGAAGGTCGGGGCGCCGTCACCCTGTGCGACGCGGACCGTGCAAGTTTCGGTACGGCCCCTGGATGCATCCGCTTGAATTGCGGCGATGAACTGGTCCTTTGGCAGGCCGTAGGTGCTCTCGGGGATGTCGGAAGGAAGTAACGTACCGCCAGCACTGTAGACCTCATAGGTGAGCTCGTAGATGTTCTCGCCAAGGTCAGTCGCGCCCGTAACGATGGCACACGATGGGTTGTAATTTCCCTGGCCGTATTCCTGCTTCAGATACAAGTACCCGTCATGCGCTTCGGCCGAATCGGCAAGCATCTGCCCACCCGACCCCTTATCAAAGGTCATGTCAGCATCCGAGAGCGTCAGACCCGTCAGGCGATTGAGTTCCCTATTGATCACATCGGTCGCCATGCGCTGATAGTGACCGTTGTCATAGTCGCCTTTCTCGATTCGATACGGCGCGTTGTCAATAAAATGGCACCAGATAAACTTGACCAGCTTGTATTTCTCGTCATCAGAAAGTCCGTCAGTCGAATCGAAGCCGCCCGCCTGATACCAGTCCCGATCGAAGTGTTCCTCCGTAAAGTTCGACAGGAACAGGTTCGTGGCGGCATAGGTTGCCTGGTCATTGAGGTCGACTTTGACGCTGCTGCCCGTCTGCTCGGGTTCTTCCGGCTCTTCTTGCTCTTCGGCAGGCTTCTCTTTGGCGCTTCCCTTGTCCTTGTGTTCGCCCGAACCCTCGTCGGACCCAAGTACCGTAATCTGCGATGAATTGCCCTGCCCAAGCGGTCCCAACACGCCGGTCAGCGCCAGCGCAGCGCCACCGGCCACCAGCACGCCCGCTACACATATGCCGATAATCACCGCTCGCTTATGCGATTTCTTCTGCACGGGAGGCATTCCTGCCGCCGGCATCGGCGCGGGCTCGGCGGGCGCGGCCGCCGGAGAAGCGGCGCCCATGCGTGCCCCGCAGTTCGTGCAAAAATCGGTTCCGTCGGGCATCTCGGAGCCACACTTGGTGCAAAACATATTCGGGTATCCCCTCACAACAAACGGCATCTGTCGCCATCATATTGAGCCCTCGCGACCCAAATGTGTTGCGCAACATTGGCCAAAGCCTTCGAACGCTGGCAAAAGGTGCCGGGCCCTACCCCGTCACGCGCACGCTGGGGCACAAATCCGCCAGCGGACACTCGTCGCACTTGGGCTTACGGGCATCGCAAATCTCGCGGCCAAAGGTGATCCACTGGTGATTGACCGACTCCCAATACTCGTGCGGCAAGATCTTGAGCAGATCCTGCTCGGTCTTGAGCGGCTCCTTGGCGTGCGTCTTGGGGCTCAGCATCAGGCGGTGCGCAATGCGGTTCACATGCGTGTCCACCGCAATGCCCTCCACAATGCCAAACCCCACGTTGAGCACGATGTTCGCTGTCTTGCGCCCCACGCCCGGCAGCTTGACGAGCTCCTTCATGTCGGCCGGCACCTCGCCGCCGTAATCGGCGACGATCATCTGCGCGGCCTCCACTGCGTGCTTGGCCTTACTCTTATAAAAGCCGAGCGACTTAATGGCATCCGCCACATCGGCCACACTCGCCCCGGCCATGGCCTCGGGCGTAGGCCACTGGGCAAACAGTTGAGGCGTCACCTTGTTGACCTGCGCGTCGGTCGTCTGAGCCGAGAGCAGCACCGCGATGAGCAGCCTAAAGGGATTCTCGTGGTCCAAGAAGCACTCGACCGGGCCATAGCGACGGTTAAGGCGCTCACACACCTCGATGGCGCGTTCGCGTTTGGCGGCATTGGTCTCGCGTGGCATAACAACTCCTCGGCTCGGCAGAAACATAACTTCACGGACACGATTGTCCCACGTACGGGGGTCTTAAGCCTCCAAAAATGCGCCGGTCTGGCGGCTCCACAGGCTTGCGTATTCGCCGCCCGCCTCGACAAGATGCGCATGCGTGCCGTCCTCGACAATCTCACCGTCCGCCAGCACCACGATGCGGTCGAGCGCCGCCACGGTGGACAGGCGATGCGCCACCACAATGGAGGTGCGCCCGCGCATCAGGTTCTCGAGCGCCTCCTGCACCAGCGCCTCGGACTCGCTGTCCAGGGCAGACGTCGCCTCGTCGAGCACCAGAATCGGCGCGTCGGTCAGGATGGCACGGGCGATGGCCACGCGCTGGCGTTGGCCGCCCGAAAGTTTAACGCCGCGCTCGCCCACCATGGTGTCAAAGCCGTTGGGCAGGCGATCGATAAACTCCAGGGCATTTGCCAGGCGCGCGGCCTCGCGAATCTGCTCGTCGGTGGCGTCGGGGCGGCCGTAGGCGATATTCTCGCGAATGGAGCGGTGAAACAGCAGCGCCTCCTGCGGCACGTAGGCAACCTGGCGGCGCAGGCTCTGCTGCGTGCAGCGCGAGACGTCCTGGCCGTCCACAAGCACGCGGCCGCCCTGCACGTCGTCCAAGCGCAGCAACAGCTTGGTGAGCGTCGTCTTGCCCGAGCCCGATTTGCCCACCAGGCCCACGCGCTGGCCCGCCGCCACATGGAGCGTCAGGTCGTTGAACACGCTCTCGCCCGCCGCGGCGTCACGGTATGCAAAGCTCAGGTGCTCAAAATCAATCGCGCCCTCGGTCACTTTGAGCTCGGGGGCGTTCTCGTCGTCTGCCACCAGACGCGGCTCGTCCAGCACGCGTGTCATCTCTGCCGCATCGCCCAGCGCGCGGTTGATGCGCTGCATCATGGAGCTCACGTAGTTCAGACGCATGGTGAGGTTGTACGTATAGGTAAAGATCATGACGAGCGCGCCGGCCGAAATGCCAAACCACGCGTTGCCGCCCGCGACGAACACACTCACCACGGCCATGGTAATGACGATAAGGCCCGAAGTCGTAAAGTTGCGCTGCATCATGGCGTGCATCGATACCGTTTCGGCATCACGCGCGGCACGGTCGGCGGTATCGAACAGGTCGCGCTCAAAGTCCTCGCGCCCGCAGGTCTTGACGGCCAGAATGTTCGTGACCGCGTCGGAAAGCACGCCCGACAGCTTGTTCTGAGCGGCGGACGTCGCGGCCGAAAGCGGCATGATGCGCTTGTACACAAGCCAGACAAACGCGATGTAGACGACCATAATGCCCACCAGGATCACGGTAAATGTGGGCACCACCGGGGCGAGCGCCGCCACCGTGCAGACAACAGAGGTGATGGTAGGGATGAGCGAATACACCGTAACGTCGACCAAGCCCGTGTAGCCACTCATGAAACGGCTCGTCTGGCTCACAAGCGATCCGCCAAAGCGACTGGTATGGAACGTCATGGATTGATTGGAGAGCGTGTCAAAGCACAAACGCGCCAGGTGATAGTTGCCTGCGATCTCGAGCTTGTAGACGGTGTAGTCCTGTAGCTTGGAGAGGATCTGGCCTACCAGATTAACGAGCACAAGCGCCAGAATGTAAGGACCAAAGACCTCGAATACTTGATTGCCCGCCACGGGGCCCGCTTGGACGCGGTCGACGATGAGGGCCATCACGTAGGTGTTGGCAAACGTGAGCAAAAAGATATAGCCCGCCGACGAGAGCACCGAGAGAAAGACGATCAGCGGCTGTGTGCGCGTGACGTCCCAAAAACGCCGCAGCGTGCGGCGCACGGTGGAGCGCTTGAGCGGACTGGTGCTTCTCTGAGACATGGGCTTCCTTTCGCATCTGATAGGGCGAGAGGCCATTGTTGCACATTGAAGCGCGCTTCAGTCAAGCGCGACGCGAAAAGCGGCGGGGCGTCCGCGCTGGCGCCCCGCCGTCCATTTCGGCTAGTCCTCGTCCTCTTGGTCTGCGGGCAGGCCTGCGGACGTGAGCCCCAAGATCGCATCGGCCTCCTCGGCATCCTCCAGCGCGTCGATGTCCTTGAGCTTGCGCTCCATAACGTTGGTGCGCGTGGTGATAATGCCCTCGACCGTTTTGCCCGCGGTCTCGATCTGCTGCTGGGCACGGCGCAGCGCCGCCTGATAGCGCGGCAGCTCGGCCTTGACGGCGGAGAGCACGCGCAGCACGTCGTCGGTACGTTTTTGCAGCCTAAACGTCTGGTAGCTCATCTGCAGGCTGTTGAGGATGGCGGCCATGGTGCTGGGGCCGGCAACGTTGACGTGATAGTCGCGGCCCAGGGTCTCTATAAGCCCGGGGCGGCTGACGACCTCGGCGTACAGGCCCTCAAACGGCACGAACAGAATGCCAAAGTTGGTGGTCGCGGGCACGCTCAGGTACTTCTCGCAAATGTCCTTTGCCTCGCGTTTCACCATCATATCGAGCGTCTTGCGCGCTGCGGCGACGGCCTCAGCGTCACCCGACTCTTGCGCGTCGAGCAGATGCTCGTACGCGTCGCCCGGAAATTTGGAGTCGATCGGCAGCAGCACGGGATCGCCCTCGTCTACTGGCAGCTTGACGGCAAACTCAACGCGCTCCGAGGCGCCGGGCTTGGTGGCGACGTTTTCCAGATACTGATCGGGCGTGAGGATGTCCGCCAGGATTGCGCCCAGCTGCACCTCGCCCAAAATGCCACGCGCCTTGACGTTGCCCAGCACACGCTTAAGGTCGCCCACGCCGGTAGCGATAGACTGCATGTCGCCCAGGCCCTTGTACACGGCCTCGAGCTGGTCGTTCACCTGCTTAAACGACGCAGACAGGCGATCGTTGAGCGTACGGGAAAGTTTCTCGTCCACTGTCGCGCGCATCTGATCGAGCTGCACGTTGTTGTCCTTGCGGATGGCGCCCAGCTGGGCATCGACCGTCTCGCGCACCTTGTCCAGGCGGTGCTCGATGCCTTCGCGGTTGGCGCCAAGCTGTTGGGTCGTCTCGCGGCGCAGGTCATCCATACGGTCGCCGGCCTGCGAGAATTCGCGCGCGATGGTCAGGTAGCGTTGCTGCTCTACGGCGGCGTCGGTCGTCTGCTGCTGCGCGATGGCGTTTGCCGTGCGTCGGGTTTCTGCCAGCGCGACGTTGAGGACATCGAGCGTACTGTTGGCCTGCTCGAGCGCAGCCAGCATCTCCGCCCCGCTATCGCCGCGCTTTCGTAACTCGGCACGAAGGCCTTTAAGCTGCAGGGCGCAAACCACAGCAACTCCCACTGCCACCAAGGCAATCACAACAAGCGCAATATCAATAGCAGACATAGACTCCGCCCAACAAACCCAATCGATTATCAATCAAAACCGCGATCAATCTTACCCCGCCACACGCACTGGACGCCCGGCCCCTTCTTGGGTGCTTCTCTCTTCCGCATATTCCATAATGCGGCGCGCCGTCTCCCTGCTCACCTTTGAGTCATCGCCGGCTAAGTATGCGTACACGTTTCCCTTATTCAGATTCAAATCGCGGCAGAGACCGTAGCGCGTTTCGCCCGACTTCCCTAGCGCTCCCAATGTTCTTTTTCGCATCAGGGCGTTGATCCTCCTGTCCGCCACTGGCTTTTCCTTCACCGCTCTATACGCGCGCCAGACGTTGGCATAACGGTTAGGGAGCTCACTTTTGGCGCATAGAGACGCCATGCTACCCGCTTGATCGTACAAGGACAAAACGCCTCGGTAATCCTCTTCCATCCACGAGCCCTCAGATAAACCCAGAACGTATTCGGCCTTACCCTGCGCCAAAGCGAGCAAAAACAGAGGCTCCGCCACACGTGGCTCAACCGTTGTTGCCTGCTTTACAAGCTTCCTAAAACTCAGCGACTGCTGTCCGGACAGCTCTCGGCAATAGCCTTTCAAAAATCCCTCAAAAGTCAGATTCAACCGAGCACCTCCTTTTTGTATTGCCTGTATCTCCTATTATTATTCATCTTCAATAATACTATTCAGTCACACGATTTGACCCGCAAGATGCAAGGATTCCACTCGAGGCGATAATCCTAGCATCCAAGAAGCCCAATGGTGGCGAATGCTAACTCTCCCAGCTGGCGCGGATGGTTGTTATGACATCACCTAGGCGCTGGCCGAGGGCTGACAGATGTTGGAGCACTTCGCTGGGCGAAGCACCGTTGAGGATGCAGGTGAGCGCATACGAGACCAAGAAAATCGCCGCAAGTCCTAACGGAATGAGCGCGATCATCGCTAACGTGCGCAGGCGCTGGCCCACGCGACGGTGACGCGCGCGGCGTTTGTCGAACGCAAGCTCCTGCGCATACGAATCTTGTTGTACGGAATAGTTCTCTGGCGCCGATTCACACCCGGACACAGCTGCAGGTACAGCAGCGGGCGCGGCATTTTGCGCAAAGGGCTGGGCAGATACCCCTTGCATTTGCATCTCCATGAGTCGTTGCTGCTGACGCAACATGCGCTCAGCTTGTTGCTGCGGAGTCTCAAGAAACAGGTCCATGCTGGCCTCCAAAATCGGAGCATTCGGCGCTTACGCCCAGCATCCCGCACCATCGCGGCCACGGCAACGAAATCCGCGGCGATAGCTATGAAGATTCTTGCTGACAAAAGCTGTCGAAAACCTCAACAACTCCCCTACCAGCACTTTCTTTGAGCTTTTTTATCGGATGATCTTTTGCCCTTCCGCTAGCCCGCCAACTAACCAAAAGCTGACCAAAAGCTTGACGAAAAGTGTGGAGACAGGGACCCCACATAAACAAACGTGCCGCCCCAAAAGGGGCGGCACGCAAACTTAATTATCAGCTTTTCTACAGCGGGCAAGCGACGACCCAAGGCGGGCCGGGAGGGCCGGATTACCTTCCCTCAACGCGACCCTGCGGAGCCGTGAGCGGGGAGGGAAGGTAATCCGGCCCTCCCGGCCCGCGCTTCGCAGTCGGTGAAATCAGGCTACATGCCCGCGAGACCTCGGGCGGCGGTGGCACACATAAACGCCAGTGCCAGGATCACGAGCGAGCCCGCGATATCGACCAGCACGCCCATTGCGCGGCGCTCAAACAGCCAGCTCCCGAAGTGCGGGGCAACGTTGCGCCAGACACGCCACAACAAGATGCCTATGCCGATGACGCCGGGAATATTGAGCAGCAAAATCTCGGAGCACAAGAGGCCGATCAGGTTGCCGGCGGCAAAGCCCGCATCGCCCTCGCAGTATTTGCGATAAATCATGTACAGCATGTACGCCACAAACGGCTGCAGGCACGCAGAGATAAACGTAACCACCATCGAGGGGTCCTGAGAAAAGACATCGGTGAGCTTATCCACGCTCGTGGCATCCTTAGAGGCCAAGAACAGACCGATGACCACCACAGGCACCACGCCCAAGATGACCTCGACCATCGTAAACAGCTTGGCAGTCAGGTCTTCGCTCGCCGTATTCAAATGAGGCGCCCACTCAGGATGAGCATGCGCCCCAACCTTTTTCTCCTTATCGGCACGATCGGCCTTTTTGCCCTCAGGAACACGACGACCAGGATCCTTGCGAGTTCCCGCCGCAGCAACCCGAGCCCGAGATTTCTTACCCATAAAAAACACCCCATCAGGTAGTAGATAAACTAAAAGTCGCTACCCAGTGTACCCCACCCATGAACGGTGCCGTCCCAACCAGCCCCCCATACAAAAACGTGCCGCCCCAATAGGGGCGGCACACAAACTTTTTTATCAGCTTTTCTGTAGCGAGCACGCAACGACCCGAAGCCGGAGCGCAGGGCGGGGAAATACCTTTGCCTCGCGCGACCCTGCGGAGCCGTGAGCGAGAGGGAAAGGTATTTCCCCGCCCTGCGCTCCGCAGCAGCCAGCGCCAAGCGCTAGTAGTTCACCACCTGCTCCTCAAAGTACGCCTTCGGGTGGTTACAAACCGGGCACACCTCGGGCGCCTCGGCACCCACATGCAGGTGCCCGCAGTTCAGGCACTTCCACACCTTCACGCCCTCGCGCTCAAACACCTCGCCCGACTCGATGCGCTCGACAAGCTTGTTGTAGCGCTCCTCGTGAGCCTTCTCGACAGCACCGACGCCACGGAGCTTTGCGGCAATCTCGGCAAAGCCCTCCTCCTCGGCGGTCTTGGCGAACTCGTCGTACATCGTGGTCCACTCGTAGTTCTCGCCCGCAGCGGCATCACGCAAATTGTCCAGGGTGTCGGGAACGGCGCCGTCGTGCAGATACTTAAACCACAGCTTGGCATGCTCGGACTCGTTGCCTGCGGTCTCGGCAAAGATATTCGAAATCTGAACGTAACCATCCTTCTTGGCCTTAGATGCGTAGTAGCGATACTTGGTGTGCGCCTGGGACTCACCGGCAAAAGCGGTCTCGAGGTTCTTCTTGGTCTGAGAGTTTTCAAAATCCATAGGTGTACTTCCCTTCAACACATGCCGCCCGTAGGCTTCGAGCGGCCTTGTCTTTAGGATGCCCTCATCTCGAAAATCTAAACCTTACAATCCTGTTCTTCAGATTCGGGTGGGCTACACGCTTAGCCAGCGGTTGCCCTCCACGCGGCAAAAGCCCTCACGCTCCAAGTCGGCCAAAATGCCTGCGACAAGATCGTGATCGACCGGCTCGCGGCCTGCCGCCGCCTCCATTTCGTTGACACCCGCTACGGCCTCGGCGAGTG
>ERZ1026858.1460-NODE-1460-length-11861-cov-30.262494_pt1 | contig 11861 bp, 9 predicted proteins | sample MGYA00380159_ERZ1026858 | MGnify/ENA primary metagenome ERZ1026858 (study PRJEB33269, sample SAMEA4719795) | human gut metagenome | biome: human-associated habitat; feature: organic feature; material: feces | place: Cameroon | collected 2013-10 ... | reverse complement strand
CACTTGGCGAGAAGTACAAGGAGACGCTGACCACGGAATCCCTGAAAGAGATGAGTGGAATCGCTGCCACCCGAAAGGTGTATCGTGCCTGCGGCAAGGACCCCTCACGCTATCGCCCTGCTTCAGAAGCACTCATCCGAAGAATGCTGCAGGGCAAGGAACTCTATCAAAGAGATACGCTGGTGGACCTGGTGAACCTGGCAAGCATCGCCTACGGCTACAGCATCGGCGGTTTTGATGCCGATAAGTTTGAGGGAGACACCCTGACTCTGGGTGTGGGCAAGGCTGGCGAACCATACGAGGGTATCGGCAGAGGCATGATCAACATCGAAGGTCTGCCTGTTTACCGTGACAAGATAGGTGGCGTGGGAACTCCAACCAGCGACAATGAGCGAACCAAGATGAATAGCGACACCACTCACCTGGTGGTTCTCATCAACGGATACGATGGAGATGAGCAGCACGTACGAGAGAATGCCGAATTCATCATCCAGCTTCTGAAGAAGTATTGCCAAAGCGATGGAGGCAGCTACTTCATCTATAAATAGTACTTCATCTATAAAAAAAGTACTATATCTATAAAAAAAGAAATCTCGCCAAAAAGAAAAAAGGGGACCGGCCACCGCCTGTCCCCAAAGACGAGAGAGATATAAGTGTTGACTTGGTCAACAACGAGAATAGCCCCATACATCATAGCTTTAAATAACCCCATACTCCAGCAGGGCATTCTTCACTCCATCCTCATCCACATGAGTAGTAACATAATCGGCTACCTGCTTCAGATTCTCTCCGGCATTGCCCATTGCCACACCCACTCCTGCTTCCTTGATGATAGAGATATCGTTGCCTCCATCGCCGAAAGCCATGGTTTCATCAATGTTCAAACCCAGATAATCAGCCATTGCCAGGAGTCCCTTTCCCTTGTCGGCTCCACGTGCCGTAATATCAGTAAAGGCAGGATGCCATCTGCCGGAAGTGCAGTTTTCGAGCGTAGGCATCAGCAGTGCCTCCTGCTCTACGGTACAGAAAGGAGTAACCTGCAGGATTGGCTCTTCGCCCAAATCGTTTACATCCGTAATGAAGATGCTGCTATCTACCCCCAATCCCTTACAGAAAATCTCATAAACCTCGTCTGTATAATGATGGATGGCAAAACGGCTCTCGCTCACCACGATGGCAGGATAGTTGTCCCTGTCGGCTGCCTCGATGATTTTCTTCACATCCGAAGGCAGGATGGCATGCTGGCTCACCAGGGTATCCTCCACAAAACAGCGGGCACCATTTGCCGTGATGTAACCATCTATGAGATGCTCTATCTGCCCCAGGTTGTTGATAATCTGCTTAGGGCGGCCCGTAGAGATATAAACCTCTACCCCATTCTTCTTCGCATGCTCCAGGGCATCCACCGTACTCTGCGGAATCCTGTGGGTTTTGAAACTCACCAACGTGCCGTCGATGTCGAAAAACAATGCTTTAATCTTCTTATCCATAAATATGTCTTTTATACCTTTTATATTATACCTTATTATATATAAAGAGGTGTAACCCTCATTTTGCGCTGATTTTGCAGCTGCAAATATACTAAAAAACAGATAATTAGCAAAAGAAATGCAGATTTTTTTAATTTTCCTTGCCACTTTCGAAGAAAAATCGTATATTTGCTACGACTTTCATGCACAAGAAAACGTCTTGACCCATGCATAGGAAAGCAATCAAACCTAAGAGAATATGAAGAAGAAGACCTACCTATTCGTAGCATCCCTCCTGCTGATGCTAGTAGCGACGCTTACTTCATGCGAAAAGTTTGCACTCGATGATACGAGTACCATTTCACATGATGCAAACGCCAATGTAACCATCCATGTCTCCATGCGAACCAGTCATCCGCAGGAAATGGCAACCAAAGCCAACAGCGGTGAAGCCAGCAATGGTGAAGCCAGCAGCGGCGAAGCCATCCCGCTGGAGAAAGTATGCTCACGCCTCTCGCTCGCCATCTTCGATGGAGAAGAGAAAATAAAGGTTATCAATACCCTGGCTTCCGACGAGGGATATGGCAACCTGTCATTCGCACTCGACGAAGGCGAATACCGGGTGGTCATCATCGGGCACAACGGAACCGGCAACTGCACCATCAGTTCTCCAGAAAAGGTGAAATTCGCCAGCAACAAACTAACCGACACCTTTTATTATTACGGCAAACTGAGTCTTGCCGACGGTGAGGAAACCGAAGAATCGATAGAACTGAAACGAGCCGTAGCACAATTCAAGGTCCACATCACCGACACCGAAATACCTGCCCAAGCCCACAGCATCAAGTTTTATTATACAGGAGGTAGCAGCACCCTGGATGCCACCACCGGCTATGGATGCGTGAACAGTCGCCAAACCGAGACCTTCAAACTAGCCAAAGGCCAGAGAGACTATTCCGTCTATACCTTCCCGCACGAAGACAGCGAAGGCTTGAACATGAAAATCAACATTCTCAACTCCGATGCCAAATCCATCAGAGAACTGGAGAAAGACGGCATCGAGGTAAGACGCAACTATATCACCAAGGCAGATATCAGTATTGCAGATACTTCTATCGATGAAACTCCCGGCGGCGATGGCGAGACCGGAGACAAGAAAGGAAACGGCAGTTTCGACATCCAGTTCAATCCCGAATGGGAAGGAGAGATTAACGTTGAATTTGAATAACTTATCATAGAAAAGAACATGTAAGTTTCATCTTGTATGTTCTTTTTTTCCATAATATAATATATTTTTCGATTCTTAAAGATTTGATAATTAAATTTTCTTTGCCATTTAAGAATAATTCCATAATTTTGCATCTGATATTATATAATATTATTGTAAAAGGATGAAAAAAATATTAACTCTTATCATGCTGATGGGAGCAATGACTGCCGCCGAGGCTCAATCCCTGGAATTGAACTTGGACAGTTGCCGTGCCATGGCGCTGCGCAACAACAAGCAGCTCAATGCCTCTAAGCTCAAGAAAGACGTGGCGACCAACCTGAAGAAGTCGGCACGCACGAAATATTTGCCAAAGGTTGATGCCTTGGGCGGATACGAATGGTTCAGTAAGGAGATTTCACTGCTCAATGATGGTCAGAAATCAGCATTCAGCAATCTGGGATCCAATATCCTGGGCGGCATTTCCGGCAACGCCAACAATATGATGAACGAACTGGTGGGCAAAGGATTGCTTACCCCAGAACAGGCGCAGAAGATTGGCGGATTGCTCAACGAGAAAGGTGGAATTATCCAGCAGCAGGGCAACGCCCTGGGACAGAGCGTGGTGGATGCCTTCCGCACCGATACCCGCAACATGTGGGCAGGTAGCGTGATGGTGCGACAGCCTATCTACATGGGTGGAGCCATCATCGCAGCCAACAAGATAGCCGACATCGGTGAGCAAATCGCCGACAACGACCTCGACATGCAGACCCAGCAGACCCTCTACAGCATAGACCAGGCCTACTGGCTCGCCGTTTCCCTGAAACAGAAGTACAAACTTGCCACCAGCTATCACGAACTCGTGAAGAAGCTGAACGAAGATGTGCATAAGATGATTCAGCAGGGAGTAGCCACCAAGGCCGATGGACTGAAGGTAGATGTGAAGGTGAACGAAGCCGAGATGAAGATTACCCAGGCAGAAGACGGACTGGTACTCTCGAAGATGCTGCTCTGTCAGCTCTGCGGCATTCCGATGAACCAGCAGATAACCCTTGCCGATGAAGACAAGGAGTCGCTGGCCCTGTCAGGAACACCGGTGGATACAGAGCAGCAGCGGGTAGCCGCATCCGATTCTGCCATGAACACTCGTCCGGAGTTGCGCATGCTGCAGAACACCCTCGATATTTCGAAGCAGGCCACCAATCTGGTGCGTGCCGTCTATCTGCCACACGTGGCTTTAACAGGCGGATATACCATCTCGAATCCTAATGTATTCAATGGTTTCGAGAAGAAGTTTGCAGGTGTATGGAATGTGGGCGTCATCGTACAGGTGCCGGTATGGAACTGGTTCGACGGAGCCTACAAGGTGCGTGCTGCCAAGGCTGCCAGCAACATCGCCCAGATGAATCTCGACGATACCCGCGAGAAAATCCATCTTCAGATTGCCCAAAGCCAGTTTAAGGTAAAGGAAGCGCAGAAGAAGCTCAGCATGGCGATGAAGAACATCGACAGTGCCGAGGAAAACCTGAGATGCGCCAACCTGGGATTCAAGGAAGGCGTGATGGAGGTAACCGATGTGATGGCTGCACAAACAGCCTGGCAGCAGGCACAGAGCCAGAAGATTGACGCCGAAATCGACGTGAAGCTTACCCAGGTGGGCTTGAACAAGGCGCTGGGTATCCTGCAGTAATAATAAAAACATAAAATAAAATTCAGAAAGAAATATGTCTAAGAAATCACAGCATAACAACATATTGCTCGCCGTTATCGGATTTACGGCAGTAGTCATCCTCGTGGGTGTCATCGGTTTCTTCACCTTGGAACAGAAGGACGATACCATCCAGGGCGAAGTGGAAGTATCAGAATACAGAGTATCCTGCAAGTTGCCGGGTCGTGTAGTAGAATTAAGAGTGAAGGAAGGCGACTACGTTCACGTGGGCGATACCCTCGCCATCCTCGAAGTTCCAGAGATGAAATCGCAGGAGCAGATGCTCCAGGCTACCAATGCGGCAGCCGAGGCGATGAAGGATCTCACAGATGCCGGTGCCCGCAAGGAGCAGATTCAGGGTGCCTTCCAGCTGGTTCAGCAGGCAGAAGCAGCCGCTACCATCGCCAAGAAAACCTACGACCGCATGCAGAACCTCTACAACGAGGGCGTTATCAGCGGTCAGAAGCGCGACGAGGCCTTTGCTGCCTACAAAGCTACAGAGGCGCAGGTGGCAGCAGCCAGAAGCCAGTATGAGATGGCGAAGAACGGTGCCCGTGAACAGGAGAAGCGCATGGCTGCCAACAACACCCAGGCTTCCAAGAGCGCCGTGGATGTAGTGAAGAATCTCCTGAAGGAGACCGTTCAGGTGGCACAGTGCGAGGGCGAGGTAAGCAACGTTTATCCTAAGGTAGGCGAGCTGGTAGGTCTCGGTTCCCCAATCATGAGCATCTCTATCATGAGCGATATGTGGGGCACCTTCAATGTGCGTGAAGACCATCTGCAGGGTTTGAACAAGGGCGATGAGTTCACCGCTTTTGTTCCAGCCTTCAACAAGGAAATCAAGATGAAAGTGTATTACCTGAAGGATCAGGGTTCTTACGCCACCTGGAAGGCCACCAAGGACAATGGCGATTACGACCGCAAGACTTTCGAGGTGAAGGCCCGTCCTATCACCAAGCTGGAGGGATTGCGCCCGGGAATGTCACTCATCATTAAATAACTTCTATGTTCAAGAGATTATATCATATAGCCCTCAGAGAATGCGGCATCATGTGGAAGAACCCCATCTATCTCTTCTGCATGGTCATCTTCCCCATCGTGGTGGTGATCTTCTTCACCTCACTGATGAAGGAAGGTGTGCCTACAGACATGCCTGTGGGCATCGTTGACCAGGACAACACGGCTACATCCCGACAGCTGGTGCACAAGCTCGATGCCTTCCAGACCACCAAGGTGGTGTCGCATTACGAAAACATCGCTGAGGCAAGACATGCTATACAGAAGAACGAAATCTATGCCTTCCTGGTCATTCCCGATGGTACGGAGGCAGGACTGATGGCTTCCCGACAGCCTAAGATTTCCTTCTACTATAGCAGCGTGTCGCTGGCGGCAGGCTCCCTGCTCTTCCGAGATTTGAAGACCATCTCTACCCTGGGAGGCGCAGCGGCAGGAATGGCGAAGCTCTCGGCACTGGGAAAGACGAATGATGAAATCATGACCTTCCTGCAACCCATCGCCGTGGATCTGCACATGATTGGCAACCCATACGCCAACTACAACTACTATCTCTCCACCGTGATGGTACCGGGACTCATCATGCTCTTCATCTTCCTGATTACACCTTATTCTATAGGAACGGAGCTGAAGTTCAACCGTGCCAGAGACTGGATGCGCATGTCGGACAACAACCCTTATCTCGCCATCGCCGGCAAGATGCTGCCGCAGACGCTCATCTTCCTGAGCATCTTCCTGCTCTTTGAGTTCTACGTCTATTATGTGTTGGGGTTCCCTCATCCGGGTGGAGCACTGCCCATCGTACTCCTGGGCGTGATGAGCGTACTGGCTTGCCAGTGCTTCGGAATTTTTGCCTTCGGACTGATGCCTTCGCTCCGCATGTCAATGAGTATCTGTTCGCTGTGGGGCGTGGTGAGTTTCTCCATCTGCGGAGCCACCTATCCGCTCTTCGCCATGGATTCCCCTATCGAAGCCATCGGCCAGCTCTTCCCTATGCGTCACTACTACATGATTTACCAGATGAACATCTTCAATGGTTTCCCGATGAGCGATGCTGTGCTCCACTGGGGCGCGATGGTACTCTTCTGTGCCCTGCCAATGCTCACCGTCTGGAACATCAAGAAGGCAATGTTAGTATATAAATACCTACCATAATGAAGAAAAGTAGTTTATTATATAAGATTATCAATGGCATCTGGGACATGTGCTTCATCTGGAAGACGGAGATGCGCAATGTGTTCCGCGACGAAGGAGTGCTCATCTTCTGCATCCTGGTGCCGCTGGGCTATCCGCTGCTCTACTCGTGGATTTACAACAACGAGGTGGTGAGAGAGGTGGATACGGCGATTGTAGACCTGAGCCACAGCCATACATCCCGCGAGTTTATCCGCGACTACGATGCCTCTCCCGATGCCAAGGCCACCTATTACTGCAACAGTCTCGACGAGGCGAAGCAGCTGGTGCAGAAGCAGGCGGTGCACGGAATCATCTATATTCCTGCCGACTTCGACACCAAGTTGAACCGTGGCGAACAGGCACATGTGGGCGTTTATTGCGACATGAGTCTGATGCTTACCTATAAGGCGATTTACCAGACGGCACAGAATGTGGCGAGCCATATAAACTCGGGCATTCAGATTTCGAAAGGTGGAGGATTCACGGATAGAGACGATGAGCTTACCGCCCATCCATTGGTATTCGATGAAGTGCCGATATTCAACACCACCGGCGGCTACGGCAACGCCATCCTGCCAGGCGTGCTGGTGCTCATCCTGCAGCAAACCATGCTGCTGGGCATAGGAATGGCAGCAGGAACATCGAGAGAGCTCAACAGAAACCGCGAACTGATTCCGGTGAGCAAGCATTATGGCGGCATTTTCCGCATCGTATTCGGCAAGGCGATGGTTTATTTCATGGTCTATGCCGTATTAGGCATGTATCTTACGCTGGTAGTGCCGAAGCTGTTCGGCTTCGTCAGCATGGTAACCTGGACCACCATCCTGGGTTTCCTCCTGCCCTACATTCTATCCTGCGTATTCTTCGGTTTGATGCTATCCTGCCTGGTAAGATATCGTGAGAATGTGATGCTCCTGGTGGTATTTACCTCTGTTCCGTTGCTTTTCATGACGGGTATTTCATGGCCGCAGAGCAATATTCCAGCCTTCTGGCAAGGTTTTGCGTGGGTATTCCCATCCACCTTCGGCATCAGAGGATTCCTCAGAATCAGCAGCATGGGAGCATCGCTTGCCGATATTCTCCCAGAATTCAGAGCCTTATGGATACAGACCGGTGTCTATTTCCTAGCCACCTGCCTGGTTTTCAGACAGCAGTTGCGCTCAGCAAGGCTCAAGGCCAATCTTACTGCCGAAGTCGCAGAAGAAGAGGATGAGGCGGAAGAGCTTCTGGAGGCTAAAAAATAAAGAGCTAAAATATAAAAATAAAGAGCTAAAATTCAAGAATCTGGGGTTGACCATACAAAAAACAGCTGTTAACTGTTAACCCTGTTAACCCCTGATACCCCCTGATAAAAATAAAGCTAGGACTGCTTGATGGCAATCCTAGCTTTTTTATATTAAACCTAACCGAATAGATTACTTAGTGTGTACTAACAATCTTGGTTGGAGCCTTCTCGGCATTTCTGCGGTTCACCACGGTAACGATGCTCTGTGCAAGACTCAGGAAAGCCTGACCCGTAACGGAATCAACCTTGGTAGCAGCAGGCGCACCATCATCACCACCCTCGCAGATGCTCTGAACGATAGGAATCTGGGCAAGCAATGGCACGTTCATCTCCTTGGCGAGGTTCTTGCAACCCTCCTTACCGAAGATATAATACTTGTTCTCAGGCAACTCGGCAGGCGTAAAATAAGCCATGTTCTCGATAAGACCCAGGATAGGCACATTCACCTTGTCGTTCTGATACATGTCAATACCCTTTCTCGCATCGGCAAGCGCCACCTGCTGAGGAGTACTTACAATCACCGCACCCGTAATGGCGAGTGTCTGGAGCAGGGTAAGATGAATATCGCTGGTGCCAGGAGGCGTATCGAGGATAAAGTAATCCAACTCACCCCAATCAGCATCCGCAATCAGCTGCTTCAGGGCAGAGCAAGCCATACCGCCACGCCACAAGGTAGCCGTAGTAGGACTTACAAAGAAACCGATACTCAGCAGTTTCACACCATACTTCTCTACAGGTTCAATCAAATCTCTGCCATCCTTGTGAACAGAATAAGGACGCTCCTCCTCTACGCCAAACATCTTAGGCATGGAAGGACCGAAGATATCGGTATCGAGCAAGCCCACCTTGTAACCCAACTTGGCAAGTGCGATGGCGAGATTGGCAGAAACCGTACTCTTGCCTACTCCACCCTTGCCCGAGCTTACGGCGATGACGTTCTTCACCTGAGGAAGCATTTTTCCTACTTCAGGACGTGGAGCCGACTTGAACTCAGTAACAATCTCCACCTCAACCTCCTTAGAGATATGATAATGGATAGCAGCCTCAGCCGCCTTCACGGTACTCTTCAGGAAAGGATCCGTATCACGAGGGAAAAGCAAAACCACCTTCACTTTCATACCGTTGATGCTAGGCGTATCCGCCAGCATCTCGCTCTCGATGAGGTTCTTCTTAGTGCCCGGATAAATCACCGTAGCCAGAGCCTCTTCTATCAATTTTGGATATAATGTCATAATTTTTAATTTTGTCTTGTGCAAAAGTAACAATAAATAATGTAATAAGCAAATAAAAACTAAATTATTTCAGATATTAAACACTTTTATGTATCTTTGCAGAACTGCAAAATGTGAAGTGCATCACTTAACAAGATAAAGTGCATCACTTAAATATGTGAAGTACATCACTTATCAACCGTCAACGTTTAAAAACGAAGAAAATGAACTGTAAGAAGATTATAATATGCATCGCCTTGGGCCTGGCTGGATTCGCAGCGAATCTTTCGGCTACCGAACCTGCCGCAGCCATCAAGAGCCACAAGGCCGTGGATGCTGCTGCACCCAATGTTTACTGGACAGATGCCAATGGCCAGGTAAGCTACAACATCAACGACAAGACTGCCCCTGTGGTTAAAATCGCCCTCAACCTTTTCGAGAACGATATGAAGGGGGTAACCGGTTACGCTGCCAAGCAGAAAACCACCGCTCCTATCCAGATTTTCCAGCTCGACCTGCTCAGCAACAAGGAATTCTCCAACCTGGAGAAGCTGGGTGCGCCCGTTCAGAAGATTATCACCACCAAGGACGCTTACTTCATCGGAGTAAGAAAGAAGAAGCTGATTGTGGTGGGAAGCAATGCCCGCGGCACTGCCTACGCCATCCTGGAACTCTCGAAGATGGCAGGCGTATCGCCTTGGAGCGACTGGTACGATCTGAAGCCTCAGCCACGCAAGAGTATCTTCACCCCGGTAGATCAGCAGTGGATAGGCATCCCTAGAATCGAATTCAGGGGTCTTGCGCTGAATGGCAGCAAGTGGATGAATCCACAGAACTACAGCCGCATCGCCCGCCTGATGCTGCGCCTGAAATACAACACCCTCTGGCAGGTGGATGGCAAGCATGATGCCATCTACAACAAGGCCGTGGTGGATAGTTTCGACATCTGCATAGCCGATAACTACCGAGTGACGGAATGGACGGGCAAGAAGCACAAGAAGAAGCACAGAAAGACCCTGGAAAACGTGAAGATGGTGTGCGATAATGCCGAAATGCCTATCGAGAATGTGGCTCCGGGCCTGGTACTCGATATGCTCAACAACAGGGATTATCTGGAAAGCAAATCAGAGCGCCGTGAGAAATCTCACCGCCATGAGGCGCATAACGACGAGGATTGTGCCTGGATAGCCAACGTAACCAATCCCAAGAAGGCACCCTTGCAACTTGCCATGATGTCGGATTTGGCCTGGAATCCGTATGCGCTCAAGGCAGGCATCAGAAACTATCTGCAATCCTGGCTCAACAATCTCTTCGGCAGCATAGCCGGAAAGAAGATTCAGCCGCTCATGGAGGAGTACTATCGCCTTACCAGCATCCGCCAACCAGCCTACATGGCCATGCCATACGGCGACACCGAGTTCCATTCGGGCGAGTTCGGCAACGAGCTGGAGCGTTTTCTCTATAACTACGATTTATTGAAGACGAAGACGGTGAACATCGAGAAGACCCTGCCAGCCAACCAGCGCGACGGTTTCTTCGAGATTGTGAAATACCCTATCTTCTCGGCTGCCCTCATCGCCGAAAAGGAACTGGAGGCACAGGAGGCGAGAGACATCGCCCGTCCGGGCCTGTTCCAGAAGGACGATGAAGCCAAGGCTGCCGCTGCCGTGAGCCTCAGCGCCTACAACACCCTGAAGCAGCTCAACGCCTATTACATGAAGTTGGGCAAGGGCAAATGGAGCAACTTCATCACTACCAATGGTGCCGAGATGCAAGCCCCACAGTTGCCGGGCACCCTTACAGCCAACGAAATCAAGCGTCTGAAGGGGGAAGCCTTCGACAGAGATCAGGATCTGCAGCCGCTGGCCAACTTCACCAAGCCTATCATTGCCAAGAATGCATACGACTGTACGAGCTATACGAAAGCCCCTGCCCCAAAGGGTCAGGCACCACAGGAAATAGAGCTGAAGCCTTTGCTGGGTCACAGCAACAAAGCCGTGAAGCTTCCTAAGGGAGCCACTCTCCGATATAAATTTGCGAGCAGTCAGATAGGCGACGCTCGCTTCACGCTAGCCGTGATTCCGAGCTATCTGTCGAATGCGAAGAACATGCGAGTAAGTGTGAGCATCGACAATGCCCAGCCAGTGGTTTGCCAGATGAAGGAGGATACCAGCAGCAAGGATGGAAAGTTTAGCATCTGGCGTGGTCAGGTGCTGAAGAGTTTCTACGTCACCCTTCTCGATGGTTATCACACCATCGTCATCAAGGCATTGGATGATAATGTGATTATCGACCAGTGGGCATTGGATTTCGATGTGGATAGAGAATATTATGTTTTTCCGGTGGAGAAATAATATGATGCCTCTCCTTGGTCTTCTATTAAGCCTCTCCTTGGTCTTAAATGATGACCAGGGAGAGGCTTCTTTTATTAGGCAGAGTTGAGAGAGTTGATTGTTGACAGACGACAGATGATAGTTGCAGGGTTAACAGGGTTAACAGTTAACAGCCCAAAAATGCATGGGTATCCCTCCCCTTACTATAAAAGAAGTATATATATATTATAATATAATAATGTTCGCGAGGGGGACCCTTGAAAAATCAGCTGTTAACTGTTAACTCTGTTAACCCTGATAATAAAAAAAGCACTCCAAGAAGCGGAAACTCCTCAAAGTGCTCTGATCTTAAAATTATCTCTTATTGGTTTTTTACTCGATAACTACGGTTGTCCAACCGTGCTTGTCCTCGATGGTACCATACTGGATTCCACGGAGGGTATCATACAGGTGCT
>ERZ1026858.1459-NODE-1459-length-11866-cov-17.344594_pt1 | contig 11866 bp, 8 predicted proteins | sample MGYA00380159_ERZ1026858 | MGnify/ENA primary metagenome ERZ1026858 (study PRJEB33269, sample SAMEA4719795) | human gut metagenome | biome: human-associated habitat; feature: organic feature; material: feces | place: Cameroon | collected 2013-10 ... | reverse complement strand
CGCCATGCACTACCGGTGAGGATAGAACGGATGATCATCTCCACGCGGAAACCTTCGCACTTCAAACCTACGGTAACCATTGGGTCTGGAGTAGCCAACTTCCAGTTTGGACAGATGTCTGTAGTTGTGTCCAGGAACTTAGCTGCAATCTGGTTGAGCACCTGACCCTTGAATGGGATACCCTTAGGCAGAACAACGTCGAACGCTGAGATTCTGTCGGTAGCGACCATCACGAGGATGTCGTCGTTAATGTCATACACATCACGTACTTTACCGTGGTAAACACTCTTCTGTCCATCGAAATGGAAATCTGTCTTTGTTAATGCTTTCATTTTACTTTGAACTTTGAATTTTGAACTTTGAACTTTATGATATGCTTTATTGATGATCTGCATTCTTGATGAAATCTATTTTTAAAGAATCATTCTGTTCATTCTTAATTCTGATTATTTTGAATTATCTTTTTCTGCTTTCTGAGCTTCCCGTGCTTCCGCTCTCTCCTTGTCATACTTGTCGTATGCGTTGACGATGCGGGTTACGAGTTTGTGTCGCACAATATCCTTCTGCCCCAGTTTCACGACTCCGATTCCTTCTACTCCTTCCAGAATCTTGAGCGCCTCTTTCAGTCCGCTTCGCTGCTCGCGAGGCAAGTCTATCTGTGTCAGGTCGCCTGTAATGATCATCTTGGTGTTCATACCCATACGGGTGAGGAACATTCTGATCTGCTGTGAGGTTGTATTCTGCGCCTCGTCGAGGATGACGACGGCGTCGCTGAGGGTGCGTCCACGCATGAAGGCGAGTGGCGCAATCTGGATAATGTGCTTTTCCATCATGTCTTGCAACTTGACGGCAGGAATCATATCTTCCAACGCATCATAGAGCGGTTGCAGGTAAGGGTCTATCTTATCTTTCATGTCGCCCGGCAGGAATCCGAGCTTTTCGCCTGCTTCTACGGCAGGTCTTGAGAGGATGATTTTCTTGATAGCTTTCTCCTTGAGGGCTTTCACGGCAAGGGCGATGCTGAGGTAGGTCTTACCGGTTCCGGCAGGACCCACTGCAAATATCATATCGTTCTTCTCGTAAGCCTCGATGAGCTGCTGCTGGTTCTCGCTGCGGCTCTTGATAGGTCGGCCGCTGATGCTATATACCAGCACGCCTTTCACGGAGTCTGCTTTGGTCTGTTTGCCTTTCACAATATCAAGGATATCCTCTTCATTGAGCATGTTGTATTTAGCTAAGTGCTTGCGCATCAGCTCAATGTCTTCTTCTGCTTTCGCCATTTCCTCTTCGTCGCCGAGCACACGAATCACGTTGTCGCGTGCAACGATACGCAACTTAGGATACAGTGACTTAATCATCTGTAGGTTACCATTTCCTACGCCATAGAACATCACTGGATCTATATCTTCGAGTATAATATGTTTCTCTATCAAAATATTTATATTTCTTATTGGTTTGCAACCTTAATGTTCTAAATAATGTTATATAACGCTGCAAAATTACTACTTTTCTGTGAATTGAGCAAATATTTCAATACTTTTTGTTACCTTTGCAGGAAATTTTTAGTTATGAAGATTAGTAAGAATAGATATTTGCAAGGTTTTTTGGTTGTCGTGCTGTTGCTGGCACTGGTCCGTGTTATTTTTCCGAGTGTTGCTGAGCCTAGGTTAACGGCTCATTCTGATGGGAAAGACAGTATGGCAATCGATTCATTAAGAGGAGATTTAATGGCTTCGGCTGGTGCTCAGGATGCCATTTCCGGTGAGGCTTCTGATGCTTCTTCTGCTGAAACTGTAGCTGATGAATTGAAGAAGGATGAACTGTCGGTAACTCCTGATACAGCCTCTGATGGCAGATTTTCGATATTTTTCGATAAGAATGGCAAGGAGGTGAAGCATCGCATTTTCTCGGTGCCTCATTTCGGAAATACCTTCCCTGATCAGCAGGATGTACAGATTGTGGCTGCCGGCAAGCATGGCGTGGCTCCGGTTCAGAACCGTGAGGAGGCTGAGCATAGCAAGGGTAAACTGGTGTATGTGGGCAGCAATCCTTTCTTTTATGTGGATAAGCTGAACAACAGTATTCCTTATCTGGTGCCTAGGGCTTCGGTATTGTTGCAGGATATCGGTAGGGCATATTTTGATTCGCTGCAGATTAAGGGCATTCCTTTGCATAAGATCATCGTTACCAGTATCTTGCGTACCAAGGATGATGTGTCGAAACTGAGAACCCGAAACGGCAATGCTACCGAGAATTCGTGCCATCTCTATGGTACTACCTTCGATGTCTGCTACAACCGGTATAAGCAGATTCAGACGGAGAAACAGCCTCGCCGTCAGGTGCAGAATGATACCCTGAAGTGGGTTTTCAGCGAGGTGTTGAGGGATTTCCGTGAGAAGAACCGCTGTTATATCAAATACGAGGTAAAACAGGGTTGTTTCCATATCACCGTAAGATAAGGTTATTACCATAAGATTAATCTTTTATGGCAAAAAAACAAAAAAGCTAGCAGATTTTTCCTGCTAGCTTTTTTCGTTCTTTTATTTAGCTCTTTTCCTGAATCTTCTGCAGGTCAGCCTCTTCGCCTACCAGCCAGATGATATCGCCTTTTTCGAATACGCGGGAAGGAAGGATGTGGGTAAGGTTCTCCTGACCCTCTTCCAATCCTACAACCATACAGTTGTACTTGTTGCGGATTCCGCTCTCTTCCAGCGTCTTTCCCAGAAATTCGCTGCCGCCGCTGATGATGAGCTGGCGGAGCTTCATCTCCCGCTTCTCTATTTCCAGATCTTCCGGGGCTAGCTCGGTGGTGAGCGCCTGGGCAAACTTGTGCACCTGGTCGTCGTTACCGATGATCTGAAGCTTGTCGCCAGGGAATATCACGGTGTCGCCATTCGGGATGTTCAGGCGCTGCGAACCCCTTCGGATGCTGCTCATATCGATGCCGAAACGCTGGCGGAGGTGCAGTTCCTTCAGTGATTTGCCACACCAGATGCTGTCTTCCGGTACCTCGATTTCACTGATATGGATATCTCTATCCAGCAGATGACCCTCGTAGAGCGGGCGCTTTTCGCCGTTCACCTGTGCGGCAATATCGCGCGAACGCAGGTTGTGCAGGAAGAGGCGCTCCATCACGATGCTTCGTTTCTTGATGCGGCGTGAACCCAACATCAGCAGTACAATCACGGCTCCGATGCATACCATCAGCGCATTGGTGAATCGGGACAGATAGTTGATGATATAGAAGATGAAGCCCAGGGCAATGACGTATCTCACGAATATCGTGAAGAGCAGCGGAATGCGGTTGATGCTGCTCTCCACCCACAGTCGCTTCCATTCCTGGCTGTGATTCTTCTTCATCACGATGGCTCGCAGGAAAGGCGATATGAGTACGATGGTGAGCAGACCCGTGATGGCGTTGGCGTACCAGTGAAGATTCCAGCCTGGCAGCATGTTGCGCATCAGAGGCAGGACGAAGGTGAACATCATCGCTATCGCCGCAGCCGAAAGGATGGAGTATGCCACGGTATTGATGACCATCTGCCGAATCAGCGATTTCCACTTACTCTGCTGTTGAGTAGAGGGGCGGCTCATCGCAAAATGGTTCAGGATATTGATGAATTTGCTAGGCAGATGCTTCTCCATCAGCTGATAGGAAGGCTGCGCCAGACGAATCATATAAGGAGTGAGGAAGGTGGTGATGACTGAAACTGCCACCACTACCGGATAGAGGAAGTTGCTGATAACTCCCAGCGACAATCCCAGCGAGGCGATGATGAAGGAGAACTCGCCAATCTGCGCCATCGAGAAACCGCAGCGCATCGCCGACTTCAATGATTCGCCGCCCAGCATGAATCCGAAGGTTCCCAATGTAGCCTGTCCTATCAGGATGGCTGCCACGAGGGCGAGGATAGGAACGGCGTATTCTACCAGGATGTTAGGATCTACCAGCATACCTACCGATACGAAGAAGATGGCTCCGAAGAGATTCTTCACCGGTTCTACCAGCTTGATAATCTTCTCAGCCTCAATGGTTTCTGCCAGGATGCTACCCATAACGAAGGCTCCGAAAGCGCTCGAAAAACCTACCTTGGTAGATAATACCGCCATGCCGCAGCACAGACCCAGGGAAACGATGAGCAGGGTTTCGCCATTGATGAACTTCCTGACCGAGCGCAGGAAGAGCGGGATGGCAAAGATGCCCACGATAAACCATAATACCAGGAAGAAGCCAATCCTCAGTACCGATGTGAACATCTGTTCGCCATCCGGATTGTTGCCTCCGGCGATGGCGGAAAGCATCACCATCATCACGATGGCAAGGATGTCTTCCAGGATGAGCACGCTCATTACCATGGAGGCAAACTTCTGCTGCCGCAGTCCCATATCGTCGAAAGCCTTATATATAATGGTGGTGGAACTCATGGCGAGCATACCACCCAGGAAGATGCAGTCCATCCTGCCCCAGCCGAAGCTGTGACCCACGCTGATGCCCAGCATCATCATGGAAAAGACGATGACGATGCAGGCGATGATGGGCGAGGCTCCCATCTTCACGATTTTCTTGAAGGAGAAATCGAGACCGAGCGAGAAGAGGGTGAAGATTACACCGATGTCTGCCCAGGTCTGGATATCCGTCTCGTCCATCACCGACATGGTATATGGCATGTGGGGCGACACGAGGAAGCCCGCCACGATGTAACCCAGCACCAGGGGCTGCTTGAGCCGCTTGAAGATGAGGGTAACAATGCCAGCCACCATCAGGATGAGGGCGAGGTCTTTTACTAAATAGGGAATTTCTGCCATATTTTTCTTTTTATGAAAATGATAATCTCTCTAAAAAATAGTCAGTTTATGAAAATGGGGAATTTAGATTTCTCCTAAATTCCCCATATATATTAGTCGTTATACTCTTCTGTGATTTCCGCAATCTTCACGATGGTATCCACTACCTTCTGCATCACCTGTACGCTCACGAATTCGTGAGGACCGTGGAAGTTGACGCCACCGGCAAAGATGTTTGGACAAGGAAGGCCCTTGAAGCTGAGCTGCGCACCATCTGTGCCGCCACGGATAGGCTCTACGCGAGGTGGAACGCCACTCTCCTGCATGGCACGGAGCACGATGTCGATGACATGCATGTTTGGATCTATCTTCTCCTTCATGTTGTAGTACTGGTCGTAGATTTCTGCCGTAACAGTTCCCTCGCCGTACTTCTCGTTCATCTTCTTGACGCAGTCTTCGATGAAATCCTTGCGAGCCTCAAACTTCTGGCGGTCGTGGTCGCGGATGATATAGCTGAGCTTGGCCTCCTCGCAGCGGCTTTCGATGCCGAGCAGGTGGTAGAAGCCCTGGTAACCTTCGGTCTGTTCAGGAGTTTCTGTCTCAGGAATCATATTCTGGAATTCCACAGCCAGTCGGCTTGCGTTGATCATCTTGCCCTTGGCATAGCCTGTATGCACGCTCACGCCCTTGATGTGGATCTTGGCAGCAGCAGCATTGAAGTTCTCGTATTCCAGGTCGCCCAGGTCGCCGCCGTCGATGGTGTAAGCCCAGTCGCAGCCAAACTTCTCTACATCGAAGTGATGGGCGCCCATACCGATTTCCTCGTCTGGATTGAAGCCCACGCGGATGTCTCCGTGCTTGATTTCCTTATGGTCGCGGAGGTAGCACATTGCCTGTACGATTTCAGCGATGCCCGCCTTGTCGTCTGCACCGAGCAGGGTAGTTCCATCAGTTACGATGAGGTCCTCGCCCTTGTGCGCCTTGAGTTCTGGGAATTTTTCTACGCTGGAGATGATGCCCGGACTGAGTTCGATATCCTCGCCGTCGTAATTCTCGATGACGCGAGCCTTGATGTCTTTTCCGCTGGCATCAGGACTGGTGTCCATGTGAGAGATGAAGCCGATGGTAGGAGTCTTTTTCTTGGTATTGCCCTTCAGTGTGGCGTAGATGTAGCCCATATCGTCCATCTCTACGTCGCTCAGACCTTCTTCCTCCAGTTCGTGCTTCAGGTACTTGGCAAAATCCAACTGTTTTGCCGTGCTTGGCACACTTTCTGAGTCTTCACTCGACTGTGTGTCGAATTTTGTATAGTTAATGAAACGTTCTACTAAATCCATGTTCTTAAATTAAATTTTAATGTAGTAGTGATCTCGGTGGGACTCAAACCCACGACCTTCAGAACCGGAATCTGACGCTCTATTCAACTAAGCTACGAGACCAGAATTGGTGATTTATCGGCAAACGCCGCCTACCCCTTAGGAGTAATTGACTGCAAAAGTACATTTTTTATTTCGAATAACCAAATATTTGGCTCATTTTTTTTCTATATATATAATGTATAGGGCGAAAATGCGGTGAAATTCTCTACAAAATGATACTTAAAATCTAAAAAATGCTATCATTTTGCGAAATATTTTCGAAAAACGCTTGCAGATTAATAATAAATTTGTATCTTTGCAGCGTGAAAGTAAGATAAACAGTAAAATAAGAAACTATAAACGATATATAATAGATAAAATGAGTAATCTGATAAAACCCGAAGGATATAAGGCGCTGCTGGATATGCGCCAGACCGAAATGGGTATCAAAATGATAAAAGAGTTCTTCCAGCAGAACCTGTCCACAGAGTTGCGCTTGCGCCGTGTCACCGCCCCTCTCTTCGTATTGAAGGGTTTGGGTATCAATGACGACCTGAATGGAGTGGAGCGCCCTGTGACTTTCCCTATCAAGGATTTGGGTGATGCAAAGGCTGAGGTGGTTCACTCTCTGGCTAAATGGAAGCGCTTGACCTTGGCAGAATATGAGATAGAGCCGGGCTATGGTGTCTATACCGATATGAACGCCATCCGTGCCGATGAGGAACTTGATAATCTTCATTCGCTCTATGTGGACCAGTGGGACTGGGAGGCTGTGATTACGAAGGGTGATCGTACCATCTCATTCCTTGAAGATGTGGTTCGCCGCATCTATGCAGCCATCCTCCGCACCGAGTTCCTGGCTTGCGAGCACTATCCACAGCTGAAGCCTTTCCTGCCAAAGGAGATTCATTTTATCCATGCGCAGGATTTGCTTGATATGTATCCTGACAAAACTCCTAAGGAGCGTGAGGATGCTATCTGCAAGAAATACGGTGCCGTGTTTATCGAGGGTATCGGCGGAAAGTTGAGCGATGGAAAGAAGCATGATGGCCGTGCTCCTGACTACGACGACTGGAGCACCGTAGCCGAGAATGGCAAGGAGGGATTGAATGGTGATATCCTGATTTGGTATCCTGTTTTGGGCAGAAGCTTCGAGCTGAGCTCTATGGGTATCCGTGTTGACAAGGAAAGCCTGCTTCGCCAGTTGAAGCTGGAAGGCAAGGAAGATAGAGAGAAACTCTATTTCCACCAGCAGCTCCTGAACGACAAGTTGCCATTAAGTATCGGTGGTGGTATCGGTCAGAGCCGTCTCTGTATGGTGCTGCTCCACAAGGCGCACATCGGCGAGATTCAGGCTAGTATCTGGCCGGAAGATATGAGAACAGAATGTGAGAAGGCAGGAATGCCGCTCATCTAAAAAGATAAGAAAGATAAGAAAAGATTGTTGGGTTAGAATTCTGGTCATATCAACATATTTTTAATGAATATCAGAGAGATTCTCTATAAAGAGAGTTATCAGCATAAGATATAGTTGAGAGAGATTCAGCATAAGATTATAAGATATAGTTGAGAGAGATTCAACATAAGATCATAAGATTTAGTAAAGAGAGATTATCAACATAAATGTATTTAGGATCAACATACGATTATAAGTTCATAAATATTATATAAAGAGAATCCCGACCCTCCTTTTTCTTGGAGAGTCGGGATTATCATTTTATGATTGTTTTTTCCTGAGGTTTTCCGAATTGTTTCGACCGTACAGATAGAATTGTTTCCGAAAAAAACTAGAAGTAATAGGTGAAACCCATGGTGGCTGCACGGTTGCCGAAATGCTGACCGGCAATATCGTGGAACCTGCCTTCCAGGGTAAGATGCTTGCCAATGTTCTTATATACGCCCACCTCGGCATAGAGATTGGCTGGCGTATAGGCTGGCGTAAGCGTATGGCGGCGGGTGCACCAGATCATATTGGATGTCAGGCGCCAGCCAGCAGGCAATGACAACTGCGGAGCCAGCTTGAATATCGCAAAATTGCTGTATTTGCTGGTTTTAGAGTTCATTCCTTCTTCGCCTCCGAAAATCTCAGCCTTTTCCCAGAAGTAATTCACTCCGGCGGTAATCCTCAGCATTCCCTTATGCCAGAAGGCTGTGGTTCCGATGCCCAGTGTATTGTCGCGATCTACACCCGGAAGATCCTGATGGATATTCTTGATAGAACTGCTTACCACGAGATTCGGCTTGCTGTAGGTATGCTTCAGCTCTGCCACGTAGGCGAGACGCTCGCTGATGTCCTTGGTGTAGTATGGACGCCAAGCTCCCTCCATATCGCCTGCTGTAACGAAATCGCCAAAATCGGCATTGAAGATTCTTCGACAGAATGTGCTCTGAAGGGTGTGGCCCGGTGCAAAGTTGTGATATACGCTCACCGTGTAGCTATGGTTGTGGGTACTGTGCTTCCAGTCCTTTTCTGTAGCAATCTGCTTCGGACGGAAATTGATGGTGCGGAATCGGTCGCCCACCATGAAACCCCATTTGCCGATGGTATAATCCAGCTGCGCATACAGATCCTGATAGTTGGAGTGGTTGGTGTAATCAGCCACACAGTTCTTCTCGATAGACAGTCCGCCCTCGAAACCGGCTGTAAGCCAGAGATTCTCTGAAATCACCGGAGTGGCATATTCCACTACCATAAACGGATAGGTGGCATGGTTGCGATAGGGTGCCGCACTGGCATCTGCCGCATTTCCGCCGTTGTCGCTGATGTTCTCGGCACCCAGGGTAAAGAGGATGCTCGCTCCCTTCTCGCCCAGCAGGCGGGTATAGTCTGCCTGGAGATGGTAGGCGCGTACATAGTCGGCTGGCGTACCGGTAATATGGTTTCGGGTGTAGGTCTGCATCGCATCCACTTCCAGCATGTCCTTCTCGGTAGGAGTCCAGAGGATGTTCATCTTGGCTCCCTCGTGCGAATAGTGATTGATGAGGCTTGATCCTTCGTCGGCATAGGAACTCAGGTCGTTGTTGGAGGTGCGCTGCATATTGCCCTCTACGTGGGTCAGGACGCGCAGCTTGTCCTGCTGGCTCAATACGCTCACGATGCCCTTTCCGCCGCCATAGGTGTCGCCGAAGAGACCTACTCTTCCGCTCACTCCGTTCTCACCCTTGCGCAGGGTGATGTCAATCACCTTTTTCAGACTGCTGCATCCCTTCATCACCTCAGAGTTCTGGCAAACCTTGATGCTCTCTATCTCCCTCGCCTTGAAATGATGGAGCAGGGTAGCGTAGTCAAGACCATATTCCTGGTTATCGATGCGGATGACGAACTTGCCGTAGAGATTGGCGAAAGGATCACCGCCGATGATGTTGTTGCCGTCCATCGTAAGGACTTCTGGGCACATCATCAGCACATCGAGGAGCGATTCCTCGCCCGTGAGTTCCATCTCAGATACGTGCATGATGTAGCGGTCGCCGATGTGTTCTATCGGTGCCGCCTGTGTAGGATTAGTAAAGCCTCCGAGCGCCATAGCGAGCAGCAGGAGGCGGGTGTTTTTTATCATTTTATTTTTTCTCATACTTTCTTTTAATGTTAAGCTATAGCATTTAGGTTTTGAAAAGCAGGGTGATGAGCGGGATGGTGAGGATGCTGCCCAGCGTAGTGATGAATGTCATCTCTGTGATGAGCGCCGGGTTTCTGCCGTATTTCAGGCAGAACATGGTGCCGAAGCTGGCTACAGGCATCGCAATCACCACGGTGTTGATATTATTCACCACATCGCTCACGCCGCATACCTTGAAGCAGAAGTAGAGGCTCAGCGGAACCACTACCAGGCGGAGCAGCGAGGCTACGTAAACCTTCGGGCTGCCGATAATCTCCTTGAGGGGCAGCTTGGCCATGCTGCTTCCGATAATCATCAGGGCGGCAGGAACCGTTACGTTGCCCACCATCGTTACCGGACGGGCGATGACATCAGGCGTATGAACCCCCAGCGCTACCAGCAGGGCTGCCACGGCAGCCGCTATCAGAGCCGGACTCAGCAATACCTTCGGGTTGAACTGCTTCACGCTGTATTCGCCCTTGATGAGCATCACGCCAGCCGTGAAGATGAAAAACGTGTTCGGCATGTTGAGCAGGGCAGCGTAGAAGATAGCCTGGGGGCCGAAGATGCTCGAAACGATAGGATATCCGATGAATCCCACGTTGGCAAACATCAGGGCGAAACCGATCATTCCCTGGCTGTCATGGTTCTTGCTGATGAGCCGAGGCACCCCGAATCCGAACACCAGCAATAAGATGTACGTGAGGAAGCCTACACCCAGGAGCGGGAGAATGAGCGTGCGGTCGGGCAGTTCATCTCCCATCACAGACGAGAGCACCAGCAGCGGGCAGGTGATATCTACCACGATGCTGGACAGCTTCTTGTCAAACTTGTCGCCCATATAGCCAAGCTTGCAGGCGACGTAACCTAAAATCACGATGATGAACAGAACCACCATCACTTCCAAATTCTCCATTATCCCGAAAATCTAATCTCTTATATTTTGAATGTTAGACTCCACACGCCCTGAAAGGGCAGAAGCTCCTAGCCCAGGGCAACACCCTGGGTATTTTGGGACGTAAGCCTGTCGCCCTGTAAGGGCAAAAGCTTTAATACCTAGTTTCTTAATCTATGAATCTTCTGGTAATATCGCCATAGTTCTCGATGCGGCGGTCGCGCAGGAATGGCCACCAGCGGCGTACATCCTCGCTGTGCTTCAGGTCGATATCCACCACCAGACTCTCTTCCTCATCATCGCTCGCACGATAGTGAAGCTCGCCTTGAGGACCTGCCACGAAACTGCTGCCCCAGAACTGGATTCCGTCGGTCTGACCGCTTGGGTCAGCTTCGAATCCTACTCGGTTTACAGCCACTACCGGCAAACCGTTTGCCACGGCATGACCTCTCATCACGGTGGTCCACGCCTCACGCTGGCGCTGCTGCTCCTCCTCGGTATCGTAGGTGGCATAGCCGATGGCAGTAGGGTAGAGCAGGATGTCTGCGCCCTGTAGCGCCATCAGGCGGGCTGCTTCCGGATACCACTGGTCCCAGCACACCAATACGCCGAGCTTGCCCACAGAAGTCTGTATCGGCTTGAATCCGAGGTCGCCAGGGGTGAAGTAGAACTTCTCGTAGTAGGCAGGATCATCCGGAATATGCATCTTGCGATATTTTCCGGCTATGCTTCCGTCCTTCTCTATCACCACAGCCGTATTGTGGTACAGCCCCGGAGCACGGCGCTCGAAGAGCGAAGTAACGATCACCACGCCCAGATCCTTTGCCAGCCTGCCGTAGAATTCGGTAGATGGACCGGGTATCGGTTCGGCAATGTCGAAATTCTCTACATCTTCTACCTGACAGAAGTAGAGCGTGTTGTGAAGTTCCTGCAATACAATGAGTTCTGCGCCACGCTTCGCCAGGTCAATGATGCCCTCAGCGAGTCGGGTCTTGTTATCGGCGATGTCCGCCGTAATGTGAAGTTGTAATAATCCTAATTTCATGAAATTTTGTTTTTAAAATTCTGAACTTTCGAACTTGAATACTTTACTGAACTTTCGCATGTGGTTCAAGAACGGGCTGAAGGCCCAAAAGCTCCTAGCCCAGGGCATCGCCCTGGGTATAATGGCAATCAATAAGGCGCCCTGTAAGGGCAAAAGCTTTGTATATTGCCCGGTATTTTAAAGCTTT
>ERZ1026858.1458-NODE-1458-length-11875-cov-28.252538_pt1 | contig 11875 bp, 7 predicted proteins | sample MGYA00380159_ERZ1026858 | MGnify/ENA primary metagenome ERZ1026858 (study PRJEB33269, sample SAMEA4719795) | human gut metagenome | biome: human-associated habitat; feature: organic feature; material: feces | place: Cameroon | collected 2013-10 ... | reverse complement strand
CCCAAAGGGTATTGGTAGCCTGAGTAGGTTCTGCCAGGAACGACTCGTCGCCATCATAGCTAGTGTAGTTGTGCTGGATGAAATCGCGAAGATTCACCTCACTCTGCCACATGTTTCCCTTGAAACCTCTCCATTCTGTTTTCATCATTTTGATATCCTTATTTAATAAGTTAATAATATATTTATTTTGTACACACTGTTTTCTTCAAAGTCCTGCTGAATCTTTATACCTTTTGTCTATAAAATCCTGCTATCGTTATTTTCGATGCAAAGGTACTACAAAAAAACGGGAAAAGAGAAGAAAACCCAAAGATTTTTCACCTCTTTCCCCTAAAATCATCATTTATAAGTAGCATTTCTGCACAAAACAAATTGAATGTGCAACATGAATATTACATTTGCTTCAATTTCAATGTTACATTTGCTTCAATTTCTTGAGATACTCTGATGGTATCTCGCCATATTCTGCCTTGAAACAGCGGCGGAAGTAGGCCACACTGCTCATGCCCACCATAAACGAGATTTCGCTGATGCTATACTTGCCCTCCAGGAGCAGATGCTCGGCATACTGCATCTTGTATTTGCGGATATACTCGTTGGTGGAGATGCCCGTGAGCGCCTTCATCTTGCGATAGAGCGTACTGGTGCGCACATCGTGCTTCAAGGTCTTGCACATCGCATTGCCGCTCATATTCGGCATCATCACATCCGAGATAATCACATCCGGCACCTTATCCAAAGCCAACGCCAGGCCCTCGCGACCATCTTTTGCCTTCAATATCTCAAATTCATCGGCAAAGGAATCTGCCACATAATTGAGAATCTCCCGATTATCCTCCACCACCAGGAGCAGCGGCTTGCGATTCTCGCCCAGAGCATTCTCTTCTGAATTGAAATCATCTGAAGCATCAGAAATGCCAGAGGTATCTAAAGCTCCAGTTCTCGCAGTTTCTGCGCCCGTCAGCTTGGCATTCGCAGCCTCATCGCCTCGCAATGCCTCCGGATAAATCTCGTTTTCATCCAGAGTTACGATAATGCTAGTGCCCTGTTCCAGATTGCTTTCTGCCTTTACCTCGCCATGATGCAGGGTAACCAACTTCTTGACCAGCGAGAGTCCGATGCCGGTGCCCGATGCCTGATGCGCTCCGTTTTCCTGGTAATAGCGATCGAAGATATGCGGCAAGGCCTTTGCCGATATGCCATGACCAGTATCGCTTACGGAGATATCCACCAGATGACGCTCTCCGCTGCGGCGGCACTCCACGCAGACATCGATGTTGCCCTGGTCGGTATATTTGATGGCATTCGAGATGAGATTATCCACGATGATGGCGATGACCTCCTTGTCGATATACATCTCTATCTGCTTTTCGGGAGCCACAAACCTGATGGTGACATCGGGTTTCTGCGCCAGTTCCTCGTATTTCAGGGAAATCTCGTGTACGGCATCCACCACATTGGCCTTCTGCACACGAAGCTGCCTGTTGTCGGTCTCAGCCTTTCGGAATTCCAGAATCTGCGTAATCAGCGCGCTTGTCACGATATAGGCTGTTCACCTCATTGCTTGAAATGGAAAAGGCATCATGGTCACTGTGCTGGAAATTACGAGCCACCAGATGCCGGGTATCGATGAACGACAAGCCGCTCTTTACGTGGCCAGCCAGGAGGATGCCGTTGCCCAGATCGAGCACGCACCACAATTGGTTATCGGGCAAACCCTTGACCTGCTTCTTACCGAAATGAGCAAACTTGCCCGTGGCGGGATCCAACTGTTCCACACCCGCCCAATAGGTAGAAATCCAGAGCTTGCCATCCTCCGATTGCGTAATCTTGGTAATATCGTTGGTGGCAATGCTGGCAGCATCCTTGGCATCATGCTTGTAGCATTGCCATTCTTCAGTTTGATAGTTAAAGGAATTGAGACCATCGTTCTTGGTTCCTATCCATACCACGGGAGCCTTGGCATCATCTATCACGCAGTTCAGTTCGCTGCTCGAGATGCCCTGCCTGTCTCTCCGCTTATAATAATTAAAGAAGCGGTTGCCATCAAAGCGGTTCAGGCCCTCTTCGGTAGCAATCCAGAGAAAGCCATGCTTATCCTGCGCCATGCTCACCACATAGTTGCACGACAATCCCTGTTCCAACCCAATCGGTCTAATCTGATACTTCTGGGCAGGAGCAGCCAGATGAGCCATCAGCGACAGGAGAAATACCCATAGAAATCTTATTGTTCCGTTCATCATTACATTAAGAATATGTTCATTATTACATTTTCATTTTGATGCAAAGTTAGCAAAAAACGCCCTAAATCTGCCCAAAACGACTCAAAAATAAGCTAAAAACGATACATAATCGTATCTTTGAGCGATTTGTTACCTATTTTGAACGAATTATTTCCTCCTTTTTGCCCCAATCCATGTACCTTTGCTGCCGAATTACAACAACATTTAGATTTTCAAAACTAACAATAACTAAATCGACTATTCAAATTCATTAAGATTCAAAAAAAGATTTATGTTTTGAATAGGTATTAGGAATCTGAAAGGAAAAAGACTGTTAGTAGGGATAACTTAACTATAGACAACAACGACAAATACATAAATATAACGATAACAACAAATACATATTATATATGATGATATACAAAGCACTCTCAGTTCTCCTCTTGATGACGGGCAGCCTTCACATGATGGCAGCTCAAGATGGAACTACAGAATACACTATTCTTACCCAGAGCCCCGAACAGCACATTCAGCATTTCGGAGCCAGTGATGCATGGAGCATGCAGTTTCTCGGTCTGTGGCCAGAGAAGCAGCAGGAGCAGATAGCCGACTGGCTTTTCTCTACCGAAAATGATGCCTTGGGCAAACCGAAAGGCATCGGCCTCTCTATCTGGCGATTCAACCTGGGAGCCGGAAGCGAGGAACAGGGAAAGGCTTCGCAGATTCAGCCGGGCACCAGAACACAGTGCTTCCTCAATGCCGACGGCTCCTACGACTGGAGCAAGCAGGCTGGCCAGCGCAAGTTTCTGAAGCTTGCCCAGCAGAGAGGCGTGCCTTATTTCCTGGCCTTCTGCAACTCAGCCCCGGTTTTCTATACCCAAAACGGACTTGCCACCAACACGGGACGCGGCGGCACGCTCAACCTGAAGGATGACTGCTACGGAAAGTTTGGCAAGTTTATCGCCACTTCGCTCAAAGGCATCGAAGAGCACGATGGCATCCACTTCGACTACATCAGTCCGATTAATGAGCCTGATGGCCACTGGAACTGGACCGGACCGAAGCAGGAAGGTAGTCCGGCAACCAACCGCGAGTTTGCCAAGGTGGCAAAGGAAGTGAGCAAAGCGCTGGTAAAGAACAAGCTCAACACCCAGATATTGATCAATGAATCGAGCGACTACCGCTGTCTGCTCGGCACGCACATGACCGACTGGCAGCGAGGCTACGAAATCAACTCCTTCTTTACCAAAGACAGTACGCAAACCTATCTGGGCAAGGTGAAGCAACTGCTCCCCCTCATCGGCGGTCACAGTTACTGGACCAACACCCCTATCCCCTACATGAGAGAGATAAGAATGCAGATACGCGAGGCGTGCAAGCAGAAGAACATCAAGTTCTGGCAAACCGAGATCTGCATCATGGGCAACGATGAGGAGATAGGCGGCGGAACCCCTTACGACTTCTCGATGAAGACAGCCCTCTATGTGGCTCGCGTCATCCACCACGACCTGGTGTATGCCAATGCCGAGAGCTGGAGCTGGTGGCGTGCTGCCGGCGGCGACTATCGCGACGGCCTCATCCGCATCTACAGCAAGGATGGCTGGAAGAGCGGCTGGGCTGTGGATTCCAAACTGATGTGGGCGATGGGCAACTACTCTCGCTTCATCCGTCCGGGAGCACAGCGCTACGACATCGCCACCACCTCTGCCGATGGCAAGCAGATAGAAGAAGGCTACAACGACCCTTACGGCGTGATGTGCTCAGCCTATCAGAATGCCGACGGCAAATGGGTGATTGTAGCCATCAACTATGCAGAAGATGTGAAGCCGGTGAACTTCAAGCTCGACAATCAGGAGAAGAAGAACTGGCAGATGTACCGCACCAGCGATATCTCTTCCGAGAGTCTGGCACCCGTGGGAACCTGCGATGGAAACACGCTCCTGGCCCCACGAAGCATCACGACTTTCGTACAGGAATAAGTTTAGGAATAAGTCAGGTATAACCCCTGGAATAGGCCGAAAAACAAGATAAAATAGCCATTTATACTCAAAATTCACGAAAAATCCTCATTTTTGAACGATTTGTTGACGTTTAAAAGAGGATTTTTCTGTAATTTTGCAATCGCAATAAAAAATTGCAATCATAATAAAACAAAGATTTGCAATCGCAATAAAATTAAAGCAATAAAACAAATTAAGATATATGACATTATCAACTACAATCAAGACACTCGCCTTTGCCTCTATTTTGGCACTGGCTCCATCACAGATGATGGCAGCACAGAAGGGAGGTACTTTCACAACAGGAGATAAGACATTTCTCCTTAATGGCAAGCCTTTCGTAGTGAAGGCTGCCGAGTTGCACTACCCACGTATCCCTCGTGCCTACTGGGAGCATCGCATCAAGATGTGCAAGGCTTTGGGCATGAACACCGTCTGCCTCTACGTGTTCTGGAATATCCACGAGCAGCAGGAAGGCAAGTTCGACTTTACGGGTAACAACGATGTGGCTGCATTCTGCCGACTGGCTCAGAAGAACGGCATGTACGTCATCGTACGTCCGGGTCCATACGTTTGTGCTGAATGGGAAATGGGCGGTCTGCCTTGGTGGCTTTTGAAGAAGAAGGATATCCGCCTTCGTGAGCAGGATCCTTACTTCATGCAGCGTGTTGAAATCTTCGAGAAGGAAGTGGGCAAGCAGCTGGCTCCACTCACCATCCAGAATGGTGGTCCTATTATCATGGTACAGGTGGAGAACGAATATGGTTCTTACGGTAAGGACAAGCCATACGTGAGTGCCATCCGCGACATCGTTCGCAAATCAGGCTTCGACAAGGTGAGCCTCTTCCAGTGCGACTGGTCTTCCAACTTCCTGAACAATGGTCTCGATGACCTTACCTGGACCATGAACTTCGGTACAGGTGCCAACATCGACCAGCAGTTTAAGCGTCTCGGTGAGGTTCGTCCGAATGCTCCTAAGATGTGTTCAGAGTTCTGGAGCGGCTGGTTCGACAAGTGGGGAGCACGCCACGAAACCCGCCCAGCCAAGGATATGGTAGAAGGAATGGACGAGATGCTGAGCAAAGGCATCAGCTTCTCTCTCTATATGACCCACGGCGGAACCAGCTTCGGCCACTGGGCAGGAGCCAACTCTCCTGGTTTCCAGCCAGACGTAACCAGCTACGATTACGATGCCCCTATCAACGAATGGGGATTGGCTACTCCAAAGTTCTATGAACTCCAGAAGATGATGGCGAAATACAACGACGGCAAGAAGTTGCCAGCCGTGCCTAAGGCTCCGATGGCTATCATCAAGGTGCCAGAGTTCAAGTTTACCGAGTACAAGCCTTTGAGCTACGGCATCGCAAAGGAAAAGGAAAGCAACGCTCCATTGAGCTTCGAGGATATGGACATGGGATGGGGTACCATGGTTTATGAAACCCAGGTTCCTGCCATCGAGGGAACATCTACCCTTACCGGTGAGTTCCACGATTTTGCCCAGGTATATGTGAACGGAAAGTATGTTGGCAAGATAGACCGTGTGAAGAACGAGAAATCACTCGAATTGCCAGCCATGCCACAGGGTGCTCAGCTCACCATCGTGGTAGAAGGTATGGGACGAATCAACTTCGGCCGTGCCATCAAGGACTACAAGGGTATCATCGGCAACGTAACCCTCTCTACACAGAAGCAGGATTGCGAACTTGCCCTCACCCCTACCCGATGGAACAACAGTACCATCGCTGATGATTACCAGACGGCAGAGAAGGCACTCGCCATGCCATCTAACAAGATGCGCGGTCTGCAGACCAAAGCGGGTTACTATCGCGGTTACTTCAACATTAACAAGTTGGGCGACACCTTTATTAATATGGAGGCATTCGGCAAGGGTCAGGTTTACGTGAACGGTCATGCCCTCGGCCGCTTCTGGCAGATTGGTCCTCAGCAGACCCTGTATCTCCCAGGTTGCTGGTTGAAGAAGGGAAAGAACGAGGTCATCGTGCTCGATGTAGTAGGTCCTAAGGGCGAAGCAGGCAAGCCAGGTTCTAACGTGGCTCCTACCGCTTTCTGCCAGGATCATCCAGAACTCGACAAGCTGAACCTCGAAAAGAGCAACAAGCACAACGACCCTGGTCATCGCATGGATCTGAACTCAGAGACCCCTGTTTTGAAGGGTGAGTTCAAGGCTGGCAACGGCTGGCAGACCATCAAGCTCGACAAGCCCGTTACAGGTCGCTACTTCGCCATCCAGGCAGAAAGCAGCCAGAGCGGCGACAGCCAGATTGCCATCGCCGAGGTTTATCTGCAGGATGCCAGCGGCAACCGCATTGACCGCAACAACTGGGTAGCCTTCTATGCCGACAGCGAGAAGGGCAACTCTACACTCGATAAGATGTTCGATTTACAGGAGAGTACTTATTGGCAGACCGAAAAGGGTGCCAACTTCCCACACCTCGGCATCGTAGATATGGGCAAAGAGGTTACTATCTCTGCCTTCGAGTACTTGCCACGTGCCGAGCAGGGAGCTCCTGGTAGCGTGAAGGCATTCAAGCTCTATGTTAAAAAGTAAAAACTAGAGCATGTAAAGTGCTAGATATTAAAAAGTAAAAAAAAAGAAAGTAAGTTTTTCATAGTTTAAAATATAAATAGTTTTTATCATAAGGTTTATATAAAATATATTGCGAAAGTTAGTTAGAATGAAAAAGAGGCGAGTCGTGAGACCCGCCTCTTTTATTGTATATCTACGGATAAGCCTACCTGAAGATTCACTCCATCGGTGATAGGACTGTTCAGATAATAATACTTCGGCTTATAACCGAAGAGATTATCCAGCGCCGCATTCACCTTCACTGCCTTGCCGATGCGCTGCACCAGCGAAAGCTTCCAGATGGTATAGGCAGGATAGCTCACCGTCAGGGTTCCCTCGCTTACATTATAATAGTTCTTATACTCCACATTCTCTACACCCGAAAGATAGCGGCCGCTCAAGCCGATGTTCAAACCATAGTTCTTGGTAAACTGATGGTCGTAATCCATGCGGGCATTGAAGGCATGCTCACGTGCCGGAATATACTGGTTGTTGATGGTGTTGCCATCCTTATCCTTCGCCAGCTGTTCCTTGGTATAGGCATAGGTGAAACGGGCAGAAAAGCCGTTGTTCCATCGTGCCTGCACGCCTACCTCTCCTCCACACACGCTGTAGGAATCCAGATTGGTGTAAGGCAGATAAGGCAACTTATCCTCTACACTCTTGAAATATGGAGCCGATGTAGATAGCTTGTTCTTCACCTTATTATAATATACGGATGCCGTATAGTTGTAATGGCCCTTGGTGTATTCGGCAGAGAGATTGAAGTTGTGGCTCACTTCCGATTTCAGATGCTCGTTGCCTTCCACAATCCAGATGCCGCTCATATCGAAGTTGTAGTATTTCTCCTTCAGCGATGGGGCACGGAAGCCCATACCATAACCTGCTCTCAGCGAGAGATTGCGTATCGGGGTATAACGGAGATTCAGCTTCGGGGTAACATGCGAATCCTTGCCATCCGAGAAATAATCGTAGCGCAAGGCTCCCACCAGCTCCCATTTTTCCGAGATACGCCAGTCATACTGCGCAAACACATCGAAGGTATCCTGCTTACGGGTGCCATTGCTCAAATTGGTGTTCATCAGATAGTCGTGCATATAGTCGGAACCGATGGTCAGCACGTCGCCACCCTCGAAAGCGTGGTTATAGAGCAGGCGGAAGGTGTTCTGCACATTGCTGTAGTCACGGATATCCAGATGGCGAATCTTCTGATAATCAGATTTATCATACTGGTCGAAAGCATAGCTCAACTGCAAGGCATCATCTGCTGTAATATCCCAATTCATCTTCATGCCACCCGAGAAATCACGGTAACGCTCAGGTAAATCGGCTGTTCTCACTGTTTCACGGAAGAAATAGCCGGCACGACCGGTGAGACTGAAGTTCTGGGTTGGGCTCCATACCAGCTGGTTCTTGAAGTTGGCGGTCTTGTCGCCATAAACGGTAGCGATGACGCGGGTCACGGGATTTTCGGCACTATGCACATTGTAATTATCCAGACTGTTGAAGTTGGCAGTAAACATATTGTTCCAATGCTTGCTGTTCAGTCCGAAGGAAGCTCCATATCGCTGCTCGTTGTGCTTGGCAAGTCTGCCGTTCACATTCAGCGTCCAGGGTTTCTTGCCCTTCTTGGTGATGATATTGATCACGCCGCCCGTGGCATTACTGCCGTAAAGGGCAGAAGCCGCACCTTTCACAATCTCAATGCGCTCCACATTGTCCATGTTCAATCGGGTGAAATCCACATCGTCCATCGTCTCGCCTGCCAGTCGCTCGCCATCCACCAGGAAGAGAACGCCCTGACCGCCGAATCCGGAGAAGTTGAGATGGGTCTGCTGATTCATCGCATAAGAGAACTCCACGCCCGGCAACTCCTGCTGAAGCAGATCCTGCACATTGGTGGCATCGAGACGGGCGATATCCTTGGAGCCGATAACTCGGGTCTGGATTGGTGTATCCTTCAGGAACTTAGGAGTGCGGGTGCCCGTAACCACCACCTCGGTGAGGTCAAACTGGCGACTGATGGAATCGAGATAGGCCTCGTAAGCCAGGGAATCACGGATGCTCTTCTGGTCTACGCCCGGCACATTGTCACGGGTAGGCACATTATCGGCGTTTGCTGTAAGCGCTGCACCAGCCGGAAGAGCCGCCATGTTGGCTAATAATATCGAGTATAACAGATATTTCTTCTTCATTATTTTCGTAAAGATACAATTAATTATGGATATTGATAATTAATATGGATATTTATAATTGATGGTCATCCAGCACTTTACGCCCTTTGGCGAGAGATAGTTCTCAAGTTGGATGGCAGCGTAGGTTCCATCCTTCAGTCGGAGGATGAACACGTGGTTGTTGAGCGAGAATGATGGCGGCATCGGTGGAATCTCCATCGTGAGCCAGGAAGACAACACCTTGTTTACGGCGATGCCCTGCGATGGCACAGAACCTAGAAGCATCTGCTCCTGACTATCCCATACCTCATTCTCCGACCATTCATCTTCTGTAAACTTCTTGTTCTGGAACCCCTCGCTGGTTTCAGGCAACTGGTCCATGGAAGTATAGCTGGTTTCCAGAACGGCTCCGCCATTGGTACGCACATTGTTGCGATGAATGGCAAAGGTCCATTCGCTTGGGGCTGTCTGCTCGGCTGTAGGCACAAAGTAAGTAAAGGTATTCTTCCTGATGCCTTCGCCGAAGACATCAAACCAATACATATATTGTCCAGCCTTTCTGCCCGCTGTGGCAGCAGCATGCCCTGCTTCCGATTCATCCTTCTCGCCAGTGGCAGTCATCGGGATGGGATACGCCTCAAACTCGGTCTGCGCCTTCAGGAGCGCAGCCTCATCACCAGCCTCCGTCAGTTTCTGCAACTTTGGCAAATCAATGTAATACCAGTCGGTCCAACTGGTAGCATTCATCACAATCTGTCCCTTAGCCGGCACAATCTCTTCCGGCTCATCATATATATCATCAAAAATACCGTTGCAGGCAGTAAGCATCAGCATGCCCAAGCCTGCAACGGTCATTTTCAGATGATTCATTTTTATCCAATTCGTCATCTATTCTTGTTTGTCTGATAATTGATACTCTATTTCCTGCGAAATATCGCTTTCTTGAAATCTTTCAGTTTTATTTCTTGAAATATTTCTTGCCGTTTACGATGACTACACCCTTGTAGCTCTCGCTGACAACCTGACCGTTGAGGTTGTACATCTTGCCATCGTTCTTCTTCTGAACATCGTTCTTGACAGAAGAGATGCCGGTAGCCGCGCTGTTGAAGCTTGAAACGATGCCGAAAGGCATGGCACCCATCTGGAAGGTATTCACGATGTCGGTAATCTTGCTGCCGTCATACTTCACGAGGATGTTGTTATCCTTCGCAGAATTGAACTCAAAGTCGCCATCCATGGTCTTGTTGCCATTCTGTTCTGCGGTGAAGTGGAAGTTCAAGCCATCGTTCTTGTAATCACGGTAGAAACCACCTTTTTCCTCATCGTAGGTCAAGCCCTTTACGGTGTAAGTACCCAGAGTCAGGTTGCCCATCAGGGTGTTATCCAGTGTATAGGTAGGAACCTCAACATCCACCTTCTGCACGTCTCCATCCATATACTTGCGTACATTGTAGGTTACGCTCTCGTTGGCATAAGGGAACATGCCGCCTACATTCACGTTGATAGCACTGGTAACAGCCTTTACATAATATGACTTGATGTTGTAAGTCATGGCAAAAGGCATGGCACCATACTGGAATACAGCCTTCAAGGTAAGCGAGTTGTCTGCCATGTTGTAAGTGCCAGAGATAGATGAACCTGTGATATTCTTCTCTACACCATCCACGGTAACCTTAGAAGTAAAAGCCTGGTCAGCCATGGTGATTACATGATTCTCGCCCTTGGTGAAAGCAACGTTCTTGATGGTGAAAGAAGGAATGGTTGCCATACCCTTCATGGCAGGAAGAGTGATGTTGCCAGCACTCATGCTAGCCATTTCAAACTTCACGGTATCGCTGGCATTCTCAGTATTCTGAGTCAACACGCTCATGGTTGAAGCACCTGCAAAAGTCAAGGCACCATGCATCTGTGCCATCATATTACCTGCCAACATTGTGGCGAAGACGAGAGTAAAGAATTTCTTCATATCCTATTCTATTTGTATTATTTTTTAAATTATAAAATCTATTTTGTTTCACTTATCGTTTTTGGGGTGCAAAGGTACGGAGTTTCCTCCATACCTGCAATACCCATAAATAAGGATTCTCATCAATACCTACTTTTAGGTATCCAATGAAAGAAGCAACTCGAAAGAAGCAACTCGAAAGAAGCAACTCGAAAGAAGCAACTTGAAAGAAGCTTCTTACTCCTTTATTTCAATCTCTCCCCCGTTATCTTTGGCGTTGTAAAACCAGAAACCGAGAATCAATCCTACAAACACCAGCAGGATGCCTACCATCTCAACTACGTGGTTACCCGGATCCACCCAGATTTCCTTAAAGAATCCGTTGCGGGCTGCAATCTCCACAGCCGTCCACAATACGATGACGTTGGCAAGCGACATGCGCAGGTTTCTACCCCAATGACCGATGTACAGCTGCTTCTTGAAGATCATGCCCGAACCGATGAGACAGAGGATGCCGATGGCATAAGTCACAGGATGAGTGGTGCCGAGGAACACCGGGTCGTAGCAGAACATTAATAATAGGTATAAGCCCCACATCATGATGTTCCACTCCATAAAGGTAACGATGCTGGCATGATGAGCCATTGGACGAAGTTCTACATTGTCCTTCACGCCGCAATGGTTCTGAATCCAACGGATAAAATTGCAACCCGTCTTGGTGCAGAATATATACATCACCAGGAACATCATCCACATACCGAAAGTGGCTGGCATAATGAGATATTCAGGGCGTGAACCGCGGATTTCCTTCAGTTCCGCACGGCCGAATTCCTCCAGCGGAGTGCCGTTGATGGTGTAAGTATGATGCACACCGATGCCATTCACATATTCCGTGGCAGTCTCTACCACGCCATTGCCCACCAGGTCGCAATGCACACCATAGCGCT
>ERZ1026858.1447-NODE-1447-length-11925-cov-4.697894_pt1 | contig 11925 bp, 13 predicted proteins | sample MGYA00380159_ERZ1026858 | MGnify/ENA primary metagenome ERZ1026858 (study PRJEB33269, sample SAMEA4719795) | human gut metagenome | biome: human-associated habitat; feature: organic feature; material: feces | place: Cameroon | collected 2013-10 ... | reverse complement strand
CAAGGCGTTCGTGGCGGCAGTTTTCGGCGGCATCGGCTCGATCCCGGGCGCGTTTCTGGGCGGCATCCTGCTGGGTATCATCGAGAACCTGAGCAAGGCCTATATTTCGACGCAGCTGTCCGATGCTATCGTTTTTCTGGTGCTGGTCGTGGTGCTGATCGTCAAGCCTACCGGCCTGCTGGGCAAGAAAGTCAATGTGAAGGTTTGAGGTGGCAGCTATGTTGAAAAATATGAAGAAGTCCACCAAGAGCAATCTCGTCACGCTGAGCATCGTGGTCGGATTTTATATCTTTATCCAGATTCTGGGCGGGGTGGGGCTGCTGACCAACTCCTTCTCCGGCCAGTTGGTGCCCATCTGTGCCTATGTCATTCTGGCGGTCTCGCTGAACCTGACTGTCGGCATCCTTGGTGAGCTGAGCCTCGGCCATGCGGGCTTCATGAGCGTGGGTGCCTTCTCCGGCACGCTGGTCTATGTGGTGCTGCACGAAACCGCGCCGCAGCCGCTGGCTATGCTGCTGGCCTTCGTGGTCGGCGGCGTGGTGGCCGGTCTGTTCGGCTTCCTTGTCGGCATCCCCGTTCTGCGCCTGTCTGGTGACTATCTGGCCATCGTGACGCTGGCGTTCGGTGAGATCGTCAAGAATGTTATGAATGCCTGCTACCTTGGTCTGGATTCCCGCGGGCTTCACTTCTCGCTCAAGGATTCTGCCTCACTGAACCTTGAGGCGGACGGCAAGGTCCTTATCAACGGCGCCATGGGCATTACCGGCATCAAAAAGGCGTCCACCTTCACCATCGGCACCGTGCTGGTCATCATCACGCTGCTGGTCATCCTCAATCTCGTCAACTCCCGCGCGGGCCGTGCCATTACGGCCATCCGTGACAATGAGATCGCCGCCCGCTCGGTCGGCATCCCCATCACGAAGTACAAGCTCATGGCCTTTGTGACCTCCGCTGTCTTTGCGGGCGTGGCGGGCGTTTTGTACGCGCTGAACTATTCCTCGCTGGTCGCAAAAAAGTTCGATTACAACACCTCCATCCTGATTCTGGTGTTTGTCGTTCTGGGCGGCATCGGCAGTCTGCGCGGCTCGGTCATTGCGGCCACAGTGCTGACGGTTCTGCCGGAGCTGCTGCGCAGCATGAACGATTACCGGATGCTGATCTATGCGATCGTGCTGATCGTTGTGATGATCTTTAACCAGAGCCCGCAGATGATCGCTCTGCGCAAGCGGCTGACGGCGCGCTTCCGCAAGGAAGGCACGGACACAAAAGCAGCAAAAGAGAAAAAGGGGGTGGCGTAAATGGCACTGCTGGAAGTCAGTAATCTGGGTATTGCGTTCGGCGGCCTGCAGGCCGTTGCGCAGCTTGACCTCTCGATTGAAAAGGGCCACCTGTACGGCCTGATTGGCCCCAACGGCGCGGGCAAAACCACGGTCTTTAATATGCTGACCGGCGTTTACAAGCCCACTGAGGGCAACATCATTCTGGACGGCAAGGACATCACCGGCCAGAACCCCGAGCTTATCAGCAAGTCCGGCATTGCCCGCACCTTCCAGAATATCCGTCTGTTCAATGAGATGACGGTGCTGGACAATGTCAAGGTCGGTTTGCACAACCAGATCAAATACGGTATGTGGACCGGCATCCTGCGCCTGCCCGCCTACAAGGAAAAAGAGCATGAGATGAACCGCGAGGCAATGAAGCTGCTCAAGATCTTTGACCTTGACAGGGAGGCACATTACAAGGCCAGCCAGCTGCCCTACGGCAAGCAGCGCAAGCTGGAGATTGCCCGCGCGCTGGCTACAAACCCGAAGCTGCTGCTGCTGGATGAGCCTGCCGCCGGCATGAACCCCAACGAGACCGAGGAGCTGATGCACACCATCCACAGCGTGCGTGATCAGTTCGGTGTGGCCATCCTGCTCATCGAGCATGATATGAACTTTGTCATGGGCATCTGCGAGGAGATCACTGTGCTGGATTACGGCCGTGTGATCGCCCGCGGTGACGGCAAGGCCATCCGCAACAACCCGAAGGTCATTGCGGCATATCTGGGAGGTGACTGATGATGGGCGAGATGCTTTCTGTCAAAAATATCAATGTTTACTACGGCTCGATCCACGCCATCAAGGATGTGTCCTTCCATGTCAATGAGGGCGAGATCGTCACCCTGATCGGTGCCAACGGCGCCGGCAAGACAACCACGATGCACGCAATCAGCGGCCTGCTGAAGCTGCAGAGCGGTGAGATTGACTATTGCGGCCAGACTATCAGCAAGATGGAGGCGCACAAGATCATCCGCCTGGGCTTGGCACAGGTGCCGGAGGGCCGCCGTGTATTCAGCGGCCTGACCGTGCAGCAGAACCTGCAGATGGGTGCCTACACCCGCCGTGACGGCAAGGAGGCCATCCAGAACGATTTCGACATGGTGCTTGACCTGCTGCCGCGCCTGAAGGAGCGCCGCAACCAGCCCGCCGGTACGCTTTCCGGCGGTGAGCAGCAGATGCTGGCCATGGGCCGCGCCCTGATGTGCAAGCCGAAGATGCTGTTGCTGGATGAGCCGTCCATGGGTCTGTCTCCGCTGCTGGTCAAGGAGATCTTCAAGATCATCCGTCAGGTCAACCGCAACGGTGTGACCGTGCTGCTGGTCGAGCAGAACGCCAAGATGGCGCTGGAGATCGCCAACCGCGCCTATGTTCTGGAAACCGGCACCATCAAGATGGAGGGCGAAGCCACCGAGCTTGCCAACAACATCGAGGTCCGCAAGGCGTATCTGGGCTGCGAATAAGTGCATACTAAAAAATCCTGTGTCCGCAAAAGGACACAGGATTTTTTGTTATAAAGTCTCCCTTGTAGGGGCGAGCATTGCTCGCCCGCAGGGGAGCCGTCCACACACGTAGGGGCGGATTCCATATCCGCCCGGGCACATTGCGGCAGGAACTCAGTATTCCTTCCGCTTATAAATCCCCACGCATACCTTATAGCTCACAAAATACACTGCCAGCAGCCCCACAAACGCTGCAACCAGCCCCGTCAGCAGCACTTCGTCGGAGGCATTGAACAGCTGCATCAAATCGGGCGAGACGGAAGCGACCAGCCCAATACAACCGCCGAGCACACCGATGATCAGAAACAACCAGCTGCGGGCCTTGACACTGTTGAACCGATAGGACAGCGGCAGCAAAAGCGCGACCAACAGCAGCGCCATGCTGCCGCAGGCCAGCAGGGCTGCCAGACACTCGAGGGGCGGTACTTTATACGCGGTGTGCCGGAACAGAAGGGGCGGCAGCACATTGTTCAGCGCCACGATCAGCACCGTACACACTGTGCCCAGCGCCAGCCCGCACAGCCCAAACAGGTATTTGCTGCCCACAAGCTGCGCGGGTGTTACGGGCAGCGTGCGGGCGTAGATGTCCCAATGGGAGTTCTCGTCAAACGAAATCGTGGAGGTGATCAGAATGGAAAATACAACGAGCAATGCATAGGCCATCCCGGTCTGCCCGGTCAGAATGCTGATGCCGCCGTAGAGGAACGCGATAAAAAATACAGACTGTTTGTAGGAACTTATCAGAGTGGCCCATTCTTTATACAAAAGCCCTTTCATTGTGCATCCCTCCCGCTATAAAACCGCATAATATCGTCAAGCCCGGCCGCATCGCAGACGGCCTCCGGCAGAAGCTCCTGCACGGTGCGCCGTTCCCTGACCAGACTTTCACACCCATAGGCCCCGCGCCTGGTGAACACCACCAGCCCGGCAGGCAGGGAAGGGAGCGAACTCTCGCCGCAGTGCAGCACGCCGTAGCTTTGCAGCAGCTCGTCCTTGTTCTCGTGGAACAGCAGCTGCCCATTGTGCAGGTAGGCGATAGAATCTGCCACCTGCTCCAAATCGGCGGTGATATGGCTGCTCATGATGATGCTGTGCCGCTCATCCTGAATGAACTCCAGAAACAGATCCATCAGCTCACCGCGCACCACGGGGTCAAGCCCCGCCGTGGCCTCATCCAGCACCAGCAGCTCGGGGTCATGGGCCAGTGCGGCGGCAAGGCTCAACTTCAGCCGCATGCCGCGGCTGTATTCCTTGAGTTTTTTGCCAGCGTCCAGCCCGAAGCGCCGCAGATACGCGGCAAAGGCTTCATCGCGCCACCGCGCCCCGAACACGCTCGCAAGGCTGCGCCCGACCTGTGCGGCGGTAAAGCTCTCATAGAAAAACGCATCCTCAAACACAACGCCGATTCTGGCGCGGGCGGCGGGGTCCGTTGGGGCACCGTCCAACAGAGCCACGGTGCCGTCATCCGCCCGGTTGACGCCGCAGAGGATTTTCAAAAGCGTCGTCTTGCCTGCGCCGTTCTCGCCGATCAGCCCGACGATGCTGCCCGCGGGCACGGTCATATCAACCGGCCCAAGGGTAAAGTCTTTGTACTGCTTCGTGATGCCGCGCAGTGCGGCGGTGTTTGCTGCCATAGGTCAGCCCTCCCACAAAAGGCGCAGAGTCTCTGCAACCTCATCGTAGCCGATACCGCCCAGCCGCGCGGCGTCCACCGCGCCCTGCAGGCAGTCCTCGACTTTTTTTAAATGTTCTTCACGCAGCAGAGCGGGGTTCTGTTCGGCGACAAAGCTGCCCCGGCCCGGCTGGGTCAGGATAAAGCCGTCGCGCTCCAAATCCTCATACGCGCGCTTTGTCGTGATGACGCTGATGCGCAGCTCCTTCGCCAACAGGCGGATGCTGGGCAGCGCGTCCCCGGAGTGCAGCGCACCGGACAGGATCTGCTGCTTGATCTGCCGCGTGATCTGCGCGTAGATCGGCTCCTGCCCGGAATTGGAAAGATAAATCTGCATGGTAGGAAGCTCCTTCATCTCGAACTGTACATATTCGATATTTACAGTATATACACACTATACACAGTTGTCAAGGGGAAATGGCACAAAAAAATCCCCCACACCCGTATGGGTGCAGGGGAAAAAGGCTTCCCCAGAGGGGGAAGCTGTCACCGCAGGTGACTGATGAGGGGTGGACTTGCCGTTACGACCCATTTATGGGTAATAGTGATAACGCCGCCCCTCATCCGGCGCTTCGCGCCACCTTCCCCCTGTGGGGGAAGGCATTACAGCAGCGCTGCCGGCGGTCTGTCATCCTCACTGCCGGGCTGGGTCAGCATATCCATTAGCTTGGGGTAGATGTCGCTGCCGTGGGCGATAAAGTTGTTTTTGATCATTTCTGCGGTCAACTTGTCGGGCATGGCCAGCTCCATGCGGAACACATCGCTGCCCATATCGCCGATGGAGCAGACAACGCTGAACTTGCCGTCCGTTTCCTGCACAACGGCGCGGTTGGAGGCGGCGCGGTGGTTCCAGCTGCGGATCTGCATGACAGCGCGGATGGCGCTCTCCCGCACGGTGCGGGGCAGGTCGTAGGCCAGTGTGTCGGCCACGGTTGCGCCCTTACGGGTGATGGTATACCGGCCCTCGCTGTCCACGGTGACAAGCTTCTGCTTTTCCACCTCGGCAAGCGCATCGGCAAACTCAAAATAGTTGACAAGCTGCTCCTGCAAAAGCGCGCCCTGCAGGGTTTCGTGCTTTACCGGGCCTGCCACTTTGACAAGGTAGCAGAGCAACATACGGATCTGCGTGTCGTCTGTAAGGCCGCCGGGGCGCACACCGGCGGTAAATGCTTCTGCCATCGGGATCACTTCCTCAAGAAATTTTCGTTTACCAATATTATACACGCCCGGCCGGGCTGTGGCAAGATGCGAAAAAGCCAAAGTGACAAAAATCGGACAGCTAAAAGACCGTTTCGATCTGCTTGCGGCTCTGCGGGGTCGAGTAGGTCCACCGCTTAAGCCGCCCGCGCGTCACAAAATAGTGCGGCTCAAACCGCAGGGGCTGGCCCAGATTTTTGTTTACGACCACAAGCTTGATTTTCATCTTGTCCGGCAAAATGTTCTTGATGTACACGCTCACGGCCTGCCCGGGGCGCAGGGTGGAATCTGCCTCAGCCAGACCGGCAAGATTCGGCGCTATCTCGATAAAAACGCCGTAATCCTCAACGCTGCGCACAATGCCGACAACGGTCTCTCCGGCGGCAAAGCAGGCGGCGTTCTCGCTCCATGTACCCAAAAGCTCCCGCAGGGTCAGGACGATGCGCCCCTGTGCATCACGGTTTTTAATCGCGCAGAGCAACTGCTGGCCGACCTGCACTCTGTCGGCGGGGGAGGCAATGCGGCTGACCGACAGGCAGTCGATGGGCAGGAGCGCTGCAATGCCGCAGCCGATGTCGCAGAACGCACCGAAGTTTTCGATGTGGGTCACGGTGCAGGGAATGACGCTGCCCGCCTCCAGCGTGTCAAGGTACTGCGCGCGGCAGCGGCGCTGTGCCTCCGCGCGGGAGAGTAAGTAGTATTCCTCCCCATTCTCGTCAGACTCGGTGCCAAGAATGACAAAGCAGGTCGGGCGGCCCACCCGGGTCAGCACGGCAATGTCCTTGACCGTCTCGCCGGGCGCAGCGTCTACACAGTCGGCAAAGGGCATGATGCCCCGCATGCCGCCCAGCTCAAACCGCAGGCGGCGGTCGGTATCGTAGGCAAGGGCGGTGCTTTGCAGCACCTCGCCGCCGGCGATGCAGCGGCTCAGTTCCTCCCGGCTCAGATGGTTCGCATTGCGGCAAAGACCTTCGGCTCGATATTCCAACATTTTCGGTTCCTCATTTCTTGTGTATTTTGTGGTGGCTTAGTAAACTTTTATGCGGGATGTTTGCAAAACAATACCGGCTGTACTATAATAGACATGATATTCTGAAAAGAAAGGCGGTGTGCCGTATGGACATACAGGTCGGGGATGTGATCCAGACCAAGAAGCCGCACCCCTGCGGTGCGAACCGTTTCGATGTGCTGCGCGTAGGCATGGATTTTAAAATCAAATGTCAGGGCTGCGGGCATGAGATCATGCTGCCGCGTGCCAAAATCGAGCGCAACATCAAAAAAGTTCTGCGCGCGGGGGAGCAGTAGCGGGCTTTGCACAATGTATTGGTGACTTTTTCGGGCGGATATGGAATCCACCCCTACAAAATGACCTTGTGCAAAGGAGAACCTATGCAGAACTTTACCGAGCTTTACGAGGTCGAGCGCCGCTATGAGGAGCTGGCCCACAAGATGTCCACGCCTGATGCGGCAGCCGACGCCGAGGCGTATGCGCAGATGATGCGTGACTACAAAGAACTTACCCCCTTGATCGAAGAATACCGCCGCTATACCGACCTGCAGCAGCAGGAGCAGGACGCCAAGGAAATGCTTGCTGCGGAGTCGGACCCGGCGTTTGCTGCTATGGTACAGCAGGAGCTCTGCGAAATTGGCCGGAATCTGGCGCAGAGCGAGGAGAATCTGCGCCTGCTGCTGATCCCCAAGGACGCAGATGACGAAAAAAGCGTTATTCTGGAGATCCGTGCCGGTGCAGGCGGCGAGGAGGCCGCCCTGTTTGCCCACAGCCTGTGGCGTATGTACACGATGTACGCTGCCAGGCGCGGCTGGCAGTGCAGCACTATCAGCGCCAACGAGACAGAACTCGGCGGCGTGAAGGAGATCGTATTCTCAGTGGAAGGCCCCGGCGTATACAGCCGCCTGAAATTTGAGAGCGGCGTTCACCGCGTCCAGCGCGTGCCGGAGACCGAGACCCAAGGCCGCATCCACACCTCGACCGTGACGGTGGCTGTCATGCCGGAGGCCGAGGAGGTCGAGCTGGAAATTGACCCGAAGGATCTGCGCATCGACACCTTCCGCTCCTCCGGTGCGGGCGGTCAGCACATCAACAAGACCTCATCCGCCATCCGGGTGACCCATCTGCCCACCGGTATGGTCGTGGAATGTCAGGACCAGCGCAGCCAGCGGGAAAATAAGGAGCAGGCGCTCAAGGTGCTGCGCAGCCGTCTGCTGCAGCAAAAGCAGGACGCCTACGATGAGGCCTACAACGCCCAGCGCCAAAGTCAGGTAGGCAGCGGTGACCGCAGTGAAAAGATCCGCACCTACAACTTCCCGCAGGACCGGGTGACGGACCACCGCATCGGCTTGACGCTGCGCAACCTGCAGGGTGTGCTGGACGGCGATCTGGACCGCGTGGTCGAGCCGCTGATTCTGGCCGACCGGGAAGAAAAGCTGAAACAGAGCAGCACAGAAGAAGGAAAGTAATATGAAAACACAGGTTTTGCCCATCACGCCGGAAAGCGTGGCACTGGCCGCCAAGCTCCTGCAGCAGGGCGAGCTGGTGGCGCTGCCCACCGAGACAGTCTACGGCATTGCCGCCGATGCCCGCAACGGCGAGGCGGTCAAGAAAATTTTTGAGGCGAAGGGCCGCCCGCAGGATAACCCCCTGATCGTGCATATCTGCGGCATGGAGATGCTGCAGGGCATCGTGTCCGAGGTGCCGGAGCGCGCCAAAAAGCTGGCGGCGGCGTTCTGGCCCGGCCCGCTGACGATGGTCATGCCCCGCGGTGAGGAGGTCAGTGCAGTTACCTGCGCAGGGCTGGATACCGTGGGCGTGCGGATGCCGTCCCACCCGGTCGTGCAGCAGGTCATACGGGAGAGCGGCGTGGCCTTTGCAGCCCCGTCGGCCAACCTTTCCGGCAAGCCCAGCCCCACGAACGCCCCCGACACGCTGGCCGATATGGACGGCCGTCTGCCGCTGATACTGGACGGCGGCGAATGCACTGTCGGCGTGGAGTCCACCGTTGTGGCGGTCACGGGGGAGCATCCGATGCTGCTGCGCCCCGGCTATGTCACCAAGGAGCAGATGGAGGCCGTCCTCGGCGAGGAGGTCCTCGTCAGCCCGGCCATCCTTGAAAAGCTCAAGGATGGCGAGGTCGCGCGCTCTCCGGGCATGAAGTACAAGCACTATGCCCCCAAGGCGCAGGTGACGATCCTGCGCGGTGACTTCGCACGCTACAAGGCCTATGTGGAGCAGCACGCTGCCCCCGGCGTGTGGGCACTATGCTTTGACGGAGAGGGCGCACAGCTGCCGGTGCCGTTTATTGAGTACGGAAAAAACCATGACGGTGTGACGCAGGCGCACCATCTGTTCACGGCGCTGCGCGATTTGGATAAACACGGCGCACAGGTCGTCTACGCCCGCTGCCCCGAGCAGGACGGCGTTTCGATGGCCGTCTACAACCGCCTGATCCGCGCGGCGGCTTTCCGGGTGGTCACGCTATGAGGGTGGTAGGCATCACGGGGCGGTCCGGCTGCGGCAAATCCAGTGCGACAAATTTCTTGCGGGAGCAGGGGTATCCTTGTATTGATGCAGATCTGGTCGCGCGGGAGGTGCTGCTGCCCGGCTCGGCCTGTATCCCGCAGCTGCAAGCAGCGTTCGGGACGGATATAGCCGATGAAAACGGTGAAGTGCGCCGCCGCCTGCTGGCGGACCGCGCGTTTGCTACGCCGGAGGGGACGGCCGCATTGACCGCCATCACCCAGCCGGAGATCCTGCGCCGTATTGATGCTGCGCTGGCGGACGCCGAGCGGGCAGGGGCAAAGCTCGCCTTTGTGGACGGTGCCGTTATTGTCGGCACGCCGTTTGAACAGCGCTGTGATGCACTGATTCTTGTCACGGCACCTTATGAAACCAGCGTTGCCCGCATCTGCGCGCGGGACGGCATCGCACCGGAAATGGCCCGGCGCCGCCTGGATGCGCAGCTGCCGCTCGAACGGCTGCGCGCAGCAGCCACAGCGGAGCTTGTCAATGACGGCACACCGGAGCAGCTGCGCCGGAAACTGCAATCTATCTTGCATGGATTGGAGAAGGAGGAACATGCCTAGACAGAGCAAAAAACAAAAACGGTCTGCATGGGTGCCGGTGACGGCTGTCCTGCTGGCGCTGGCCTTGGCGGGCATACTGCTGTTTGCCGCCCTGCGGGAGAAGATCGAGCGCTGGGAATACCCGCAGCGCTATGAGGCGTATGTTGAGTATTACGCCGGGAAATACGGCATAGATCCGATGATCCTGTACGCCTTCATCCGCACCGAGAGCAACTTTGACCCGGCGGTCGATTCCGATGCCGGGGCCAGAGGACTGATGCAGATCACCGAGGTCACCTTTGACTGGATCAAGACCAAGATCGCCCCGACAGAGGCCCTGACCTTCGATGACCTCTACGACCCGGAAACAAATATCCGGTTCGGTACTTATTTTGTCAGCTATTGCCTGAAGCGGTATGACAATCATCTGGCTACAGCGGCAGCAGCCTATCATAACGGTGTGGGCGCTGTGGACACCCTGCTGGCCGAGGCGCAGTACTCGTCAGACGGCATCACGCTGGACCGGTATCCATACCCGCAGATGCGGCAATATGTAAAGAAAATCACCGAGAGCTATCAACGCTACTCGGAGATATATAATGGAGATATATAAGTAAGAAAGGAAATTCAAGATGAAAACCACTGAGGAACTCAAAAAACTGCTCTATAAAAACGAGACTGTAGCGGATGCTGCTCCCGATGCCATCGCCGCTGCGCAGGACTTCTGCGAGGGATACAAGACCTTCCTGAACAATGCCAAGACGGAGCGCGAGGCCACCGCTTACAGTGAAAAGCTGCTGCTGGCTGCCGGCTACCAGAAATTTGTGCCCGGCACGAACTATGCCCCCGGCACCAAGGTCTACACCATCAACCGTGAAAAGTGCGTGCTGGCTGCGACCATCGGCACCAAAGGTCTGGAGCAGGGCTTCCATCTGAACATTGCGCACATCGACTCTCCGCGTCTGGATCTGCGCCCCGTGCCCGTGTTTGAAAAGTCCGGCATCGGCTACCTGCGCACCCACTATTACGGCGGCGTGCGCAAGTACCAGTGGCCGACCATCCCGCTGGCTTTGCACGGCGTTATCTACCGCGCCGACGGCACCCGCGTGGAGGTCTGCATCGGTGAGAAGGACGAGGACCCGGTTTTCTGCATTTCTGACCTGCTGCCGCATCTGGGCGCAAAGCAGAGCGCCAAGACACTGGCTGAGGGCATTACCGCAGAGGATCTGAATGTCATCATCGCGTCCCTGCCGATCGAGGACAAGGACGCCGAGCAGCGCGTTAAGCTGAATGTGCTGGGTATGCTCAACGAGGCTTACGGCATCACCGAGCGGGACTTCACCCGCGCCGAGATCGAGATCGTGCCCGCCTACAAGGCCCGCGACATCGGTCTGGATCGCGCCATGATCGGCGCCTACGGCCATGATGACCGCGTGGATGCCTACCCGGCCCTGATGGCTGAGATCGGCATCCAAAACCCTGCCTACACCTCCGTCTGCGTGCTGACCGATAAGGAGGAGACCGGCTCCGATGGTGTCACCGGCCTGAACAGCATGTACACCTTCCACTTCCTGCAGCAGCTCTGCGCAGCACAGGGCGCGGACTACATCGCCGCCTGCAAGGCTGCCAAGTGCCTGTCCGCCGATGTGACGGCCGCCTATGATCCGACCTTTGCCGATGCGTTTGAGCCTGACAACGGCACCTACGCAGGCAGCGGCGTGGCGATCTATAAGTACACCGGTTCCCGCGGCAAGTCCGGCACCAGCGATGCCTCTGCCGAGCTGGTCAGCTACCTGACCCGCCTGATGGACAACAACAATGTTGTCTGGCAGATCGGCGAGATGGGCAAGCTGGATCTGGGCGGCGGCGGCACGGTGGCCAAGTATGTCGCCAATCAGGATATCGACACCATTGATGTCGGCGTGCCGGTCCTGTCGATGCATTCCCCGTTTGAGATCGTCTCCAAGGCGGATGTCTACATGGCATACCTGACCTTCAAGGCCTTCTGCGAGGATGCCGAGTAAGCACTTTTATATTTGGGGCAGGACAGCAATAATTTTTGCGGCAGGGTATTGACTTATCTTGAAAATTCTGTATAATATTATTGTTGTCTTGTGTGCTGGTGTGGCTCAGTTGGTAGAGCAGCTGATTCGTA